>Ga0255761_10000879_pt1 | contig 27765 bp, 13 predicted proteins | sample 071ome_29_FD_179961 | JGI IMG/M metagenome (GOLD analysis project Ga0255761, IMG submission 179961) | Coastal salt marsh microbial communities from the Groves Creek Marsh, Skidaway Island, Georgia - 071407BT metaG (version 2) | ecosystem: Environmental > Aquatic > Marine > Intertidal zone >... | reverse complement strand
AGGTTACAAAACCAGTAGACACAAATGTTGTTGAGTCTATGGTGTTTGATAGATAATATTTTTCAGTAACGGTATCCCAAACTAAAATATTGCCGTCTTTATTTTCTTTATTGTCACTATTAATGTCTGTTAGACCATTTAATTTTAAAGGCGGCGCAGCTGCATTGGATAAGACACGAATTACATTTTTAGTTCCAATTCTGTCGTTTATACTAGGCATTACCTTGTTACCCCTGCTCTTACTAGTGCTGCTCCTTCTACAGCTTTGTATTCACCACCATCAGAATATGTCAGTTTTACATCGTAAACATATCTTCCTGGTTTTAAATCAGCACTTTGACCAGAAGTTAAAGCAATTGAAACAACACCCGCATCAGCATCATATATTGATGAAGCAAAAGATACAGATGTGCTAGATCCATAATGCTTTCTTATCTGTGCTTCTGGTGTAGCACTAGATAATGGTAAAGCTGTATTAGTTCTGGGATCCTCAAGTTGAAAATAAGTTATAAAATCATATCCCTGCTCAATTACAATATTTGAGACATAAACGGACATTATTTAAAGTTACAGTACATGTATAGCTATTTATATTAGTCCTCAACTATGTTTTTCTTTTACCAATTCTTTCAGTAAAGATTTTATCTCCTCAATATCACTTTTCATCCTATCAATTTCAGACTTCTGTAACTCTTTTTGTTGTAGCATATTAATATGATTATTGTAAGCAGTGGTGTCACAATTAATTATGGCACCACTTTTTTCATCTCTATAAAGATTTTTATGCCCCTCTACTCTTATCATATCAGAGCGATTGTTCTAAGATTTTTAATTCTTGGAGCATATGCTTGATTTGTTCCGGACATTACAATTTTGATTGTATATCCCGTGAACAATTCCAAATTATCGGCAGTAAATTCATATTCACGGTACTGACCTTCCAAACTTGCAGGAACAATAACGTCAGGTCTTCCACTATTATTCGCAGAATTAATAACACTCAAACCACTTGCCGTTAGTTTTAGATTGTCGTATCCTGGGAATAATTCAAATTCTTGTGTAACTTCACTAGAATCTGCTTTAATTAGACTATAAAGAACTCTAAAATCTGCAGATTCATGTCTATATGCATCCAAAATAACTTTAAGAGATGTGGATGGTTGGGTAAGTTTTACTGTATTTGAAACATATACCGATGCATGTGGGTCAAAGAGTAAAGAATTTACACTTCCATCGGCAGAATAATCACTAACTGGAGAGTTAAGTCTATTTAATCTAAACTCTGTCAATGAATTGTTGGTGTATATTATTGGTGAGAGATTTTCATCATCTGTGCTCAAAACAATTCTTGTAGTAAATGACTTGTTGCTTGGTAATGTGGTTAACTTATTAGATTCATTAATTTCCGATGCTACCATTCTCACGGAGTTAAGTTTATTAACCTCATTTAATTCAACATTTTCGAATCCATTATCTAAGAAGGGAGTTTCGGAACCGTCAACACTTCTACCACTAATAGTTCTAATAGATGCTGAAACATTAGTGGAAGAACTTGGGATCAAAATATCGTACCTTGGAACTACTTCATTAAATTGTAAGTTTTCTGTTGCTTTTAATCTGGAACCTCCAACAGAAGATTTATAGTTGAATGATAATTCTGGTAAATCAGATGTTGTGCCATCTCCAGATCTGTCGTTGCCATTAGATGACATGTCAATCTGAATATTATAACTATCAATTTTATTTTCTAAATTACTTACAGAATTTTCAACGCCATTAATTCTTCTGAGAGATACTCCACCCAATTCATACTTATAAACCACATCTTTAGAGGAATGTGGTTGTGCTATGGTATTATCTACTCCTCTACCAGAACCAGCAATGGTAAGAGATCCAGATCCAACCGAAGTATATGCAACAATTTCATCACCTATTAGAACATAACCAGTATATCCAGCACCAACAGTTTGACCTTCAAATGTATCAAATCCTGCTGTGCTTGCAACACTTACCGTTCCAGTCTCATCCTTACTTAAAGAAGCACTTAAAGTAGTTGGAGTAGTATCTGGTTCAATATCAGTAAGAATTACTGAATTTGTATTCGAATACATTCCATGGTCAAAGTGTTTAACATTAAGATATTTTCCACTATTTAAATCGGTTCCACCACTAACACTGGTTATATCTGTAGATCCTAAAGATACAATAGTTCCAGAATCATTGTAGTAACTAACACCCGCACCAACCTCAAAAGCATTTCCAGCACCAACTGTTCCTTGAACATTGGATAAGTATAAAGTATCAAGACCAGTTATATCAGAGATAGTAAACTGAGCACCTGAACCCAAATTGGTAGTTACTCCAACAACATCACCAACTTTATATCCATTACCAAATGCTGTTGTTGCTGCAATGCCAGTGATTTCTCCTGCAGCATCGGCAGTTAAACTCAATCTAAGTCCAGAACCACTACCAACAATATTTGTTGTTGGTAAATCGACAATCGTTCCTGTTGGATAATTTGACCCAGCATTAGTGATAGTTACCTGACCTACAGAACTTCCTTGTCCAACAACATACCCATAACCAAATCCATTAGATCCAGCAATTTTTCTTCCAACTGTCAGAATTCCAATATTACCATCACTATCAGCAATAGTTGTAATTCCAAGAATGAGTGTTTTTGGAAGAATAGTTATCGCATTATTTTCCAATTTTTCAACATACCCGTTACTTTCATCAAGTGGTGGATTATAGAAAAATGCTGTACCAACATCAGAAGTAAATTTAGCTTTGTAGAGTTTAAATTTTAGGTCTTGATCTTGATTTGGTGTCCAAATAGTCCCGTTTTGAGACTTAAACAAACTTCCTAATGCAAATTGTTGAGAATAGACGACTGCCTCAGAATCTGGTAAAGTTTGGGTATTAATAGTTTTTTCGCCCATCTTTGCTGTCCAGACTTCATAACCATCTGTTGTTTCAGAAATTAAAACGATAGCATATTCTTTTCCTGGAGCCAAATAAATTGGTTGATCAAAAGTAACAGTAGTTGCGGTAGATCCATCTGTAGAAGTACTAACATCTGATGGTCTTAAAGTAACCGAATTTCCAACAATTTTTTTAGTTGGAGTTCCAAGTTTAACTGTTCTGATCTCTACCCGTATCGGATCATTTCCTGTCGTTGGTTTTGAAGAGAAGAATAAATCTAATTTGGTCAAAAATGCTCCATTAGCATCATCATTTTGACCATTGACATCTGGTGCTTCAATATTTCCACCAACACTAAAAGTTTGTGCTAATGGATTGTAATAATTATCTGTTGTTTTAGTTAATTTATTCTTTTGATTTAATGTTTTTCTCAACTTAGAAGTGTATTCTATTTCAGCAGTAGATATTGAATTGCTTCCAGATTGTGGAGATGCATTAGTTGAACTGCTTGTTAACTTATAAGTTTTGGTTCCGGTAGTAATTCTTACTATTGGTGGTGGAGTTGTATTTGGATCTCTCAAGAAGAATGATCCTATCAAATCACCAAATTGATCACTAACAAGACGAAGATCTTTTACATATGCTATTGCACCACTAGTTTGACCAACTAACTTAGTGCCTTTGGTTACATAACCAAAATACCTACCCTGTGCTTCTTCTGATAATGCGAGTGTATCAACGTTTAATATTTTTGATGATTGGCTATATCCAGTTGATAATAATTCATTTTTATCATATGGATTTGCGCTAAAAGTTGTTGAAGGTGAATTGTAGAAACCAGTCTTATGATTTGAGTTACAAACTCTAAAACTAATAATAGATTCATTATCATCATATCCAATTACAGTCTCTCCAACTTCAAATACACCAGAAGAACCATAAGTTGTTAAAGTACCATCTGCTGCGATTTCTAACAGTTTAGGTATAAAATCAACTCCAGACTCACCATCAAGGAATTGATAGAATTGTGTTGACTGAAGTAAGTTAGTTGCGAAGAACTGTGTGTTTCTGGAACGCATGTATTTGGTGCTTCCAGAGAAAGTGACTACTCCTTTAGGTAATTTAACAGTTTTCGTCCAACTATCGTTTGATGGAGATAGTTTTATGAAACCTTTATAAGAAACAATATTAAATGGATTTACATTTTCAGACTCTGTTGCTAAAGATTGTTGAATCCAAGTAACATCATCATATGCCAGAGTAATTGTGTCACCTGTTTTTTTAACATTAGAATCTAAAAGATTAAAGTTTTGAGAAAAATCTAATGTTTCACTAGAAACATCTGTTTTAGGCGCAATTTGACTCTTTAATGTGTTTCTACTGATTATTGGTATCAACTCCTGCTCATTTGGATCTACTTGTATAGAAGATACGTCCAAATTAATTAATGAATTCCCCCTGAAATCATCAACAAAAAATCCTGTCTTAAATTTCGAAATGCCATTAGCATCTTGTACTTGAGTTGCCTGAGCACTCAATTCTAATAAAGATAGAGAAGTAACTTTTTCAAGATTTTCAATTCTATCTTCAAGACTTCCAATATCTCTCATTGTATATCTTCTATTATCTACCAAAGAAATAGAAGCATCATCTGGATTATAAAGATATGCTGGAAGTTTAATTGTTCCCAAATCCATGAATTTATCTGGATTTGAATTTACAGGAACCTTAGGATTTTTACCAGAAATTCCTTTTTGAACGATAAAATTACCAAAGATATCTAATAAAACTTTATCAATTCTAGGTAAGTAATAAGAATAACCTATAGATGACTGCTCTTTTGGTTTTAGGACCAACTTTGGCAAAGTTCCAAAACTTCTAGAATCAAAGTCAAATGGTGATTTGTCAATATCAGTAAACTGCGATACTCTTGGTCTGAAATCTAAAGTATCTGTTGCTCTTACTTTATTAAGACCAATTTCGGGAATATCTTCTAAAAATCTATCATTGTCATAACTAAGAATAGTATACACATCACCATTATCACCACTATTAACCGTATAATGGTCAAATATAACCTTCAACCTTCTTGAAGGAATAGAAGATCCTAACTTTCTTTTAAGTTTCGAATAATCGTAATATTGCTCTTTCTGACCCTTATCTAAATCAAATGTCGAGGTTACGTCCTTATATGAACCTAAAATTACTGATTGAATACTGGTCGTAACATTACTTTCTTCAAAAGTTACCGATTGTCCGGAAATAAATTTGCCTTGATTCAAATAGACAATTTCAATTTGAGTTGCTGTTGGTTTTGAAACAACTCTGGCGATGGTGTTATTTGTAGAACTTGAAATATTTTCACCAATAACTGCATTTGTTACAATTGAAGTGTCTGCAAATTGCAATCTAGTTAATGTGGCATCAGAAGTTCCAAGGGATTCATAAACTGCCAATACTTTTACTACATCTGGATAGTTGAGAGAGATTTCTTCGTCTTGAACTCTCAGACCATAATTTGTATTATAAGTAAGTCCATCATTAATTGAGGTATTGACACCTACACCAGATTCTTTATTTTTGGAATAAATTACATCAAGAACTGTGTTTCTGGTATAATTTTTAATTTTACTTTGTATTTTATTTTTAACAGTTGTAACGTTAACTACAACACTTGTCTCACTTCCTTCAAGACCTGTTATTGTAACTTGATCATTAGTCAAATCAAAAGCATCTGAGGTTACTGTTCCAATGCCGCCACCAGTGTAGTGAACAGAATATCTTTGATTGTTAAATGCTTTTAACGAACCTTGGAGATTTGTTCCGTCAAATTCTAATACACCACCAGAATCTGTGGTTTCTCCTGTAATTTGTTCAGAAATTTCTAAGGTTGAATTTGTAAGAACTACTGATTGAATATTTTTCTCAGGGAGTTCTGTATAAAGATAACCAGCATCCTCGTTCTTTATGACAGGAACTCCAAGTTTAATGGAAGAATAAGTTCCATTAGTTACTGCTCCATTAAATACGCCAGAAACACCAGTTAAAGATGCTATTGTTAATGATGTGGTGTTGTTTGCGGTTACTCTATTGAAAGTTTCATCCCCAGTTGTTGTTTGATAGCGAATAATGTCGCCTACTTTAACTCCAGTAAATACTTTTCCTGGACTTACTAAAGTATTACCACCACTGATGGTTCCCCCAGTAATTCCATTTGGTAAATCAAAAGTATCAAGTAAAGAATCTGCGGTAAATGCTGGAAATCCTGCTACACCAGTTTGAGAAACTGATTTAATATCTCTAGTTCCAAAAACGATTGAAGCACTGACGGTTGCAGAAGCATCAATACCATTGATAATCAACTGTTCCCCAGAAGAGAATGTTCCTGATGTTTGTCTCAGGGAAATAGTGCTACCAGTGCCAGAATCGACAGCATATCCACTAGCACCACTACTCTTTCCTTTAATATAAGTTGAAGTCGTAAATCCTAATGGACCTACAGGAGTATTTAACGTAAGTGACGTATATGTTTGAATGTCATATAAGTATAAGTCCCAATTTGTTGAATCATCTTCATATACGGTGTCAGTTAGATTGAATGTATATACTCTAGCATCTCCAATTTTTGTTCCAGCACCAGCAAATTGGTTATAGAGTTCTACCGCTCCCTTTTGTTGAGGTGCTCCAGATACATTATTAACTCTTAAAACATTACCCATCTCAAATGGAATGTTTTCTAGAGTAATAGTTTGAGTATCTCTTGGTTTTTCAACATCGACAATAGTATTAGATACTTTTTCTACATTATATCCACCAACATAAGCTTCTCCCGGAGAAAACTTTACACACATTAAATCATCTGATGGGGTATTATTCTGATCAGTTGACTGTGTGCTTAAGAAAAGACCATCATTTCCTAATTTATCATTTAATGAATTGTGAACAGAAATATCAAAATCTTCTATTGAATAATGTCCAGACTCCTCATATGTTCTTTCTGCAAGAAAATCTTGAATTTTGTTGAATTCTGTTTTTGTATTAATTTTTTTAATCTTACCATTTTCTAATCTAAGTAATTCTATAAAATCAGTATCATTTAGATCACTTAATGTTTTTTTGGTTAATGTAAGATTGATTTTAAATCTATCTGCTCCAGGAGCTGCAAAATTTGAAAATCCCTTTGCGTTATCATAGAGTGAAGAGTCATCTTTTGCATTGACTATCGTTTCTTCAATCTTTAAACCAACTCTATATGAAGGCGTATTTGTATAATAATCTAATACTAAAGTTTGCTTTGAAACATTTACAAAATTTCCTCTAATATAATAAATTCCTTCTCCTATTGATACCGCAGATCCAATCGAAGTTGCATTTAAACCAATTAATGTTGCGAATGGTGTTCCTGCATTAATTGTAGTGTTACCATAAGTAACATTTTCACTCGCAATTAATGCTTCGCCGTCTTGAAATTGTGAAAAACTTAAACTATTGTTGGAGTTTGAATATTTTACATAAATTGTTAAATCCTCTACATTCCCCCCAATAGGAGCAACCAGTTGAATTTTTGCATTGGTTCCCGATACCTGACCTGTTACTGTTTTTCCTATAAAATTGTTAATATAAGAAGAAACATCAACTCCAAAATTGCTGGAATTTATCTTTACGGCATAAAACTGACTATCATATGATATATTTCCGGGAGATACTATCGATCCATCTTTAAAAATTTGACTTCCAAAACTTTCAACTTGATTTTGTAAAATGGATTGAAGAGTGGTTAGTTCTCTAGCTTGAACTGGAAATCCTGGCTTAAATAAGACCTTATGAAAATTTTTATCTGCATCAAAGTCATCAAAATATGGATTAACGTTTAAGTCTGTTTTTTGTGCCATCTTTTTTAGAATTCCAGAATGATTTTAATGTCTTCTTTTTGTCTTATATTTCTTTCGACAGTTGGTCTATTATCAATGTAAATAATATCCCCTGTCTTTTTATTTATCTCTGGATTTGCAAGACCTCCAGTAAAATTAACTCCCAAATTAACACCATTAGAAACAGAACCAGTAAAACCTGAAGAAACACTGGTAGATGAAGTATCTTGAAAAGTTATACTGTTAGTATTATTAAAATTGACAATCTTTGATGCAACACTTATATCATTTCTATCAGTTTGGTCTACAGTATTGCTAAAATACAAAGATCTATCTTGATAGTATTTTAATACTTTTGTATCACTATCATAAGAAGCAATATAACCTTTCGCAATGTCTGTATCTGATTGAGATTGTGTTATTTTAGTCCCTATAGTTGGTTTTCCTGTATATGAATCATCCAGTTTTAGAGAATAAAGAGAAGAATATGTGGATGCAGTATATGTTGTAATTCCAGAAGAATACTCTTTTGGATTTTTAATTATTCCTACTTGAGCAAATTGGGTATTGGTGGGAAAGTCTCTAGTAGAATCATCAAATCTGGCATAAACTAAAACTCTATCAGCACCCAACTCTTCGTAAATATCATATCCATGACCTTTAGATGGTGGAATAATGGGGATAAGTTTTGCTGGAGGAGAAGCAATAGTTCCACTTCTTTGCAAATCTACAACACCCCAAGTATATCCTTTCCCTCCAGCAACTACATTTGTATCGGTAATTACACCATTTGTCGTTATTATTTCTACCTGTCCTCCTTCACCATCGCCTAAAATATTATAAACTCCATCACTATATCCGCTTGTTCCTCCAGATTCTATATAAACTTTTTTAATCTGGTTTTCATTTACATCAGAATCTCCACCATCTCTTACTCTCGATATTTCAGCATCTTCCGAAGAACTCCAATTATTTGGAAGAATAATATATTCTGAGGAATCAAATTTAATAATATCATTTGGAGAAATTGTGAATAAGTATTTCCAAAGGTATCCGTCACTTCCTGCAGAAAATGGTGCTAAATCTGTAGATGTTGGTTCAAATTTAGAATTTTCTCCTCTCAAATTCTCGCCAGAAGACCCATTATCAATACAAATATAAACTCTAAAATCTTTATTGACTACGTAATAATTAGAATCGTAAAGTCTTAGAGATTCTGAGTTTGGAGTTCTATTGTTGGCACTGTAATCATGCCTATACATTTCATAGCGAGTATTAGAAGTCCATTCTACTTTTCTCACAACTCTTCTGATATTCTCAGATGTAACTCTTTTTCCAAAAAGTGATGTGTCTCTATAATGAGACATATACTGAAGGTTGTCTGTTGGATTTGGCGGGGTTTCACCTTCATCACTCCAAGATGTAGTCCTACCAAATCCAGAATTGGGAGTTTCTGGGTTTGATAAACCCAAAAATACATAATAAGAATTATTCGAATCTAAAACAGAATCTACAAAATTACCTGCATTAAAAATTCTAAATTTATCTGTTACTAAAGCAGACATATTAATAGTTTTTTAGATATTTATAAAGATTTTGTAGGGTTATATATTGTAAATTGATCCTTTACCTCTCAAAGTCACATCTCCACCTCTTCTCATAATTATTGGATATGTAGAAAGTCCAGAAACAACTCTCCCTGTTACACCTATTCCAATCGGATTCAATCTTTCTAAACCAGTGGGATTTGATATTCTTCCCCAAGAGAATCTTCCTACAGGATAGTTTACACTTCCTGTTGTATCAATTCCACTTAGATTTGAATTAGAATCCACATAGCATGTAATAATACCAGTACTTCCTCCAGTATTAGAAATTGCTTGAATTCTGTAAATATTATCTAAGTATGTTGTTCCTATTGCTATTATTTCAGTATTAGTAAGATTAATTGAAGTAACCCCACTTCCAACATTAGTGTTTGTTATATAAATTGGATATCCAACTTGAAGATTTGTTATATCATTAATTGCAAATTCTATCCCTAATTGTGGAGATGTTATTGATGTGATTCCAGTAACATCTCCCGTTATTCCCTGAATAACATTAAAGTCTGACATAAATTCAACATAATCAACCGAGGCAGTAGATCCAACACCAACCGTTACATTATCTACAACTAATCCGTTAAACGGTACAGCATAACTACCGCCATCATTTTCATATCTGAATAATGTAACATCATCAACAAATATAAAATCATCAGAAACAGAAATATCACCGATAATATTTGCCGTTGGGTATATTAAAGCTTTAAGCGAATCTCTTGCTTTTGATATGACTTCACCACCGATTATTTTATCTGATTTTTGTTTTATCCACAATAATGGTTTATTTTTATTTTCGTCAGATTCTATTCCAGGTCCAATATATGGATTGGTTTCAAATTTGTCGGAATAAGTTAAATCCGTGATAACTCTTTTTTCTTGGGCAACAGAATTTTGAATGTAATTATTTTTTAGAAGTTGAACCTCATCGCCCACTTTGAGTGTTTCATCAACATCATCAGATACGACATCAGAATCTAAACCTTTATAAAAATAAATTGTTACATTATCATCTTTTTTCGGAGGAGTTGTAAATATTACTGATGTTCCTCCTCCAAATATATAAGAAAATCCTGGTTCTTGTATAATTCCATTAATAAAAATAAGTAAAGAACTTGAAAAGTCTACTCTACTATCTTCTCGTGCCTGAATACTACGCAACTGTGAATTATAAAAGAGTGGGAAACTAGTTCTTTGACCATCCTGATAAGGAGATATATTATCAATCATATCAAGTTCACCAAATTCCCAAGAGGCAAATTTATCGGTATATGTTTCAATGACTGTTATTTCAAAATCTTCTATGGGAGATGCTAATCTTCCATCTGTGACTAATCCTACTGGTTTAAATACATCACCTCTTTGGAATGAATATCCAATCTTAGTAAATTCAAAATCTGTTACACCAAAGTATGTTGCACCTGCTCCAGTTTGTCCCACAGGTCCTACTTTAAGACTCATAGAAAGTCCAATACCTGTGGTTGTTGTTGTACCAATACCAAGTCTAGAAACACCTATTACAGAAAGATTTTCATAAGAAGGTGGTGAAACAAATATTGATGGACTATTATACCCAGAACCTGGAGCATCTATGTTAAATGATAACGTTCCACCAGCACCAACAACTGCTGTAATTGTTGCTGGTGACCCAGTATGACCTGTTTCAGTAACAGCAACACTCACTGGTCCATAATATCCAGATCCATATGATCCCAGAACAGGTGATGTTGTCACACCTGCGATAGTTCCTCCGGCACCGATTATGGCAGTTACAGAAGCTCCTACAAGGGGTGCAAAACCAAGTCCTGTAGTAGATCCATAAGAAATAATTATTCCACCTCTTGGAGTTTCATTTACATTAATATCATACTCTGACGTATAGAATTCTATTGGATCACTGTTTGGTTTTGTTACTCCAGAAAATACAACACTGGATATTCCTGGAGCAGGAGATTTTGTTTCTAAAATATTAAAGTTTCCATTGATATTATTTTCTGTTGATGGTTGTTGGAATATTCCATTTATTAAAATTATACCATTTCCGCCAATTGTTCCAATTCCAGATGTATTTGCTCCACCAACTTGTAGAGTGAATGTTCTTCCAATTCCATTGAACTGGTTTGATATATCATCATATATTTTATTGGTAGTATAATCTGATCTTAAAAATACCCTTCCAGCAAAAGTTGAGGTATCAAAATTTAAATTGGAACTAGTTCTATCAATTTGCGGATTCCCTCTTGGAGGTTCTGCAAAATGTATTTCATTTCCTACAATATTATATGCGCCACGATAAATGTCTACCGTTGTAGATGCTGAATGACTAGTGGAAGAAGTTCCTACAAATCCTCTTTCGACAAGAACAAGATTAAATGTTCCATTGTTTGTTATTGGTCCAACACTCGTAGTTCCCAATCCAACATTATCAACCCTTACATATTCATCCTCAATTTTTAATATATCTGATGGATTTACACGGGATATACTATTAAGTTCAAATAAGGTTGTTTCAGTACCAATTGTTCCAGATAAAGTGCGTGATTCTCCACTGTAAATTAGTGGATGTTGAATTAATTCGTCGATTGTTACAATTGTCTTATTAACTTTATTAAACATCTCAAACTGGTGAATGTTTCCACCACCAAGATCTGTAAATGTTACTGGTGTTCCACCTCTAGTTGTTGATATTTGGAAAGTATCATAATCATTTACAATTGCAAATACTGTCGATGGAAGTATATCAGTAACTCCACTAGTTGAATCGTTATAAGTCATTGCAGTTGTAGCAAGACCGATAACCGATGATTTTGGTGTATAAATTAATTCTTCATTATTTTTGAAGAAATGATTGTTTATATTAAAGACCCCAGTTGTTGAAATTAGAGCATTTGTATCTTGTGGATCAAAAATTCTAACAAAAATTGGGAATCCATCACTAGTCAAACTAAAGTTAGTTCTATTAATTCTATCTCCATTAATAGAATTGAAGAATTTAATCTGCATTTCCTCTTCAATACTACCATACTCTAATATTTTTGGGGTGTTGATTATATCATAATCTGTATAGAAATATTGACTAAATGCTGAAATTTCTAAATTATATGAAGAATATTCTGCTTCTGGTGTAAATGTTAAATCTAGAGTTGATCCACTATTATTTCCTCCAAATGTTCCTATTCCAAGGGCAGTATCGAAAGTATTAATACCACTTACAGAAAGTAAAGGAGATTGATGAACATAAACATTGGTGCCATCTTGAACCATCATTACTTGATGGACAGCTTTAGTAGAACCTATACTTACTTCAACAATAGATTTAACTGCATTATAGAAGTTTTTATTGAGAGATACTACAGTTGTTGCACCTATTCCAGTGACATAATTTGATTGATAAACCACAGTTCTTTCAGAACCGTCTGTTTGTCTATTAGTTTTAAATCTATATTCAGATTCACCCAAAGAAGTTGTTCCAAATCCAACTATCTTTGCTCTTACTGTATTTGTATTTGATGTTACATTATCATAATTTAAGGATAATGTTCCACCATTTAGATTTGCTTCAAATGATCCAATAGAGTCTGATGTAAATGTGGAATTTGTAAAGTCAGAGTCTGAGTAATATTCGGATATAAAAGTATTAGTTCCAATTCCAACAACATACAACTCAACAAAATTCATCTCATCGGTAGCATTATCTATGACTTGAACATTTGCATACAAAGATTCGAAATTGCTAGAATTTAACTCTACAATAGAAGATGATGTATTTGGTCCTACAACTTTGTTGGAACTAATCAAATCCACAAATCCAATAGATGTGGATCCTATTCCAGATAAAGATGATGTGTACGAATTTTTAATTAATTTTAAGTCATAGTCAGTGTCATAAGCATCAACTGGTATGAATCTCAAGTAGGTATCACCAAATTCATCTTCAAACAGTTCAAATTCACCATAAGAGGTGGTATTATTTTGAATATTTGCTTTTTGTATAATAAACTGATCATCTCCGGTGTTTAAAGTTATTAGTTCAGTAAATTGAATTTCAGTGTTATTTGAATTAGTAATTTTAATCAAATAGTTATTATAAGAATTTCCATTGTCTAATTTTAGAATATTTAAAAATTCGCTAGGTTCATCCTCATAATAAGAGAACAAATTACTAATATCATCTATGCTTAAAACTTCAGAATTTCTATATTCTGTGTAATCTGTAGTTTTTATATTTTTTAATTTCAAATATTTTGATGTTCCATTAACTACTTCATAGTCTGATGTTAAATCAAAATTATAAATGGCATCAACTCTATAAGAATCTTCAAATTTATTTAAGTATATACTTTCATCTAAACCAGAAGAGAATCCAACATTAGAAGTTTTATCAATTTTTGTATCTGCAAAATTCTTCATTCCACTTGTATGAAGGATGCTAAAAACTGGAGACTCTAATGTAGAGTATTCTTTACTACTCTTTACCGAATATGATAAATTTTGATAATAATCATTATTTGGTGTGACTTGAGTATCGGAATCTAACTTACCAATTTCATTGGACCATCCTAAATTATAATCTGATGAATACTTCACACTATATTTGCCAGAATATTTTGAGACAGAATCTACAGTTGCTATTACTCCACTATTTTTACCAATAATAGTTTGTCCTGCAGAAAGATCATATGATCCATCAATTGTTAAATACTCACCCTCAGTATTAGTAACAATGAGATCTAATTCATTATCACCTAAAATTAAAGATTCTCCAATTAAGAATTTTGTCCTCTTCAATGAAATTTCAAATTCTGGATAATTATTTTTGTTTACAATAATACCAGAACCATCCTGAATAGTTTTTGCTGTTCCAGTGTTAGTTGTTATGTCAGATACATCAAATACTACCAGATCATATGGAGAACTTACTATATAATTGTCTACTGTCAAGAATTTGTATCCAAAATCTTCAGAATTAAATCCTAGTCCATCAGAACTATATTTTTGAATTCCTTCAATAAAAACTTCATCACCTGGATCAAATAGGTTTGGTAAACCGAATGATGGTTTTGTTATTTCACAAGTAAATATTCCACTATTAGAAGATTGCATTCTTTGAATAGTAATGCCATTACTGTTATTGGTAGTAAATATTTCTACAGAATTATCTGGAAGTCCCTGTGGTTCTGATACAATTTCAATTGATTGTATAGAACTTCCGGTAATTTTTGATTGTAAAAATCCAGAATCAATTTTCTTTCTTGTATCATTACTTACAATTACAACATTTGGTGCGGAAAGAAATTCTCCTCCACCATTAGAAACTATAATTTCATCTATGGTGTTGAAATCTTTGATGGAAATTTGTGATGGTATTAAAACATTTGGTTGTAAAGTAGTATCAAATGGATATTCAAATTCTTGATTTATAATTTTTACTTCTTTAATATTTCCTATTTTGTTAGATTTTGGTAAAATTTTACCATTTTCTCCAGAAGAAGATGTTATAGAATTAAATTCTGGCAATTTTTTATATCCACTTCCACTTGAAATAATTTTTAAGTCGTCAATTGATCCAGTAGATGTTGGAGAATTTGTGGTATATTCTAATATATCACACTCAGATTGTAGATATGAAGATTTTTCTGGATTTGTATCTAAAATTAATTCAAAAGTAGTTGTCCCAACCCCTATTATATTGTAATTTCCATTATAGTAACTTTTTACAAAACTTATTTCGGAATATTTTTTTACATCTTTATCTGGTTGAATTAAAACACCAGATTTTTCTATAGCATAGTACAATTTCTCTGGGATATTAGAGTCATAATTTATAATTAAGTCTGTTCCAATTCTAGAAATATTAAAACCAGAAGTAGAAGCGGTTGATACAAATTTTGATTTAAATTCTTTATCATAGTAAATATTAAAATCATATCCTGATAAGGAAGAATCTGATAAATCAAATACTAAGTTATTATTTCTAAAAGAATTGATTTTTGGATTTACTGATGATAATTTTTGATCAGATCCGCCTGTTCCACCAATACTTACCACCAGTGGTGGGTTGTTTGTAGAATCAATATAAGTTTCACAAAGTTTTATATTATTATCATTCACCTTATAAACATAAAAATCACCAGTAGAAAGACCAGAAGATACTACATCTGCCGAATAATTAACTTTATCACCAGTAGATAAATTGTGGTTAGGAATAGTAATAGTATTTGTAGTTGTATTCACTCCAGCAGAATTAAATCCAATTTGATTAATAAGAATCTTAGAGGTATATAAATCTCTGATAACTTTAACCGAAGTGGAAGCAATTCCTACAGAAAGATTTGGATTGACTGTAAGATTAATTAAATCTCCACTTAACATTCCATGTGCGGTAGAAACCGAAACGGTTGCCTTTACTCTAGATACGGTGCCAGTTTCTTGTGTGTAATCAGAATTGAAATAGTATTCATAATCATTATCATCTCCTCCACTGTGGAAGAAAAATTCACTAGTTCCAATACTAGCCTTTAAACCAATTAAATCCTTACCTTTGTTAGAAACATAAACTGTGGAAGGCAATCCACCACCAATTAAGTTAACACCATCTGTAGAAACGTTAATTAGTGAACCAGTATAACTGTATGAAAGTTTTTGATTATTTTTGAACGGATGATTTTCTACGTAAATTGATTTTGTAGGAACACTTCTTGTTACAGTTTCTATTCCAAAATCAAAAGTTTTTGTATCAAAAGATCCAACAGTTGTTCCAAATCCAACAGACTCTTGTGGATTAAAATAAACTTTATCATTAACCTTAGAATCAAAATAATCTAATTCTTTTTCAATTGTAAATGAATCGGGGTAGAAAGTGACAATAGAATTTTTATTGTGAGAAGTTCCTGTTAAACCTCTCTTAACTTTTAATATATTTTTATCTTCAAATACACCCAATACTTCTAAAAATTCTGTTCCAATGCCAATACTGCTACCGATTGATATATTATTCGGAATATTTGAAAGATATAGTTCTGTTCCACCGATACTGATAGAACTTGTTACAGTAGAAAGTGAAGTTGCTGATTCGGAGGGAACTGATATTTTATAAGTTCCATTTAAATCCGAAAGGTTATTTGATAGATTTGAAAACGTTATATAATCACCATGATTGAAGTTGTGATTTGAATAATTTGAACTTGTTACTTCTACCTTAGTTGAATTTTTTTGCGAAATAATAAAATTATCTTGCGATAATACTGATGTGTTTATATCAACAATATCTTTACCTTTTATTGATGACACTTCTAAATTCAAACCACCACCACTGGTTCCTGTATTGTCAAAATTTACAGAGTCTCCGACAGAATACTTGTCTCCAAAATTTATGATTTCAAAATCATCAATAGAACCAGAAAAAACGGATTCAACTTTAATTTTTTGCCTTGTTATATCATCAATTTCTGTAAAATAATCATATCCTGCACCAATATCCGAAACTTTATATGGTAAAGTGTTTCTTAAAAGATTGGAGGATTTGAAATCAAAAGATTGATCTAATGACTCATTTTCATCTAATGTTTCTGATGTATATTCATCACCAATAAAATATGGGAAAACTGGATTTCCTGAAGAATCTATTGTAGCATAATACGCATAAACTCCATTTGGAAACTCTATCGTTTTTGCAAATCTTCCATTGTTTTTATCTAAATCACCTCCAGGTAAAAATTGATAATCTTCATTGAAAAATCCATCAATAAATCCTAATGGTCTATCTACGACATTTGATGAATTTAATGAATATCCAGAACTTAATAAAGTTTTTGTAGAAGTTTCATCATCTGGATCGGAGTATCCAAAAGGACCATAAATTGGATTTCCATCATAAGCCCATCCAATAATTTTAGAAATAGATGGTGTAGGTGAATTTGAAGAACTTTCTTTAAATGCTGTTCTTAAAGAGTTGAAATATCCCGAAACTGTATATTTTAGTTTATTGGAAGAATTTAGTAAAATTTCATCTCCAAACTTAAAGTTATTATTGACCGTCAGATATCTAATTTGTGTTCCAAATGATGCATCAGTTCCCGATGATTTTACTCTGATACTTGAAGAAGTGGAATACGAAATGCCTGGATTTACAACTATTGCATTTGAAATTTTACCATTTGAAATAGTTGCTCTAACTACAGCACCTGTTCCAGATCCGGTTGGATCAAATACCTCCAATTCTGGAATAGAATAGTATTCTGCACCTCCATACTGTAAAGTTACTGATTGTACTTCTCCACCTATGATATTTGGACTAAGTGAAGCATTTTTGCCATTTTTGATAGTTATTACTGGTTTTTCTTCATAATTTAAAACTGTTGATCCATAACCAGTTCCTTTCTCATAAAGATATGTATCAACGATGCTTCCTTTGACTACAGGAGTTACTGATAACTCTTGATATTGTTGAGAAGAAGATGAAAATCCAACTGGACTATATTTTATTGTTACTGATACATCTGGATAATTAAAATATTGATAACCAGAACCAGTATCCGAAAACTTAATATAGTCTCTTCTATTAAACTCACTTACAATGGTTCCACCAACTCCAGCATTGCAAATTCTAAATGAGTCATCATCAATTTTAATAACAAAATATTGATTGCTTGTCGAAATTCCAGTTATACCAGAAGTCTCAAAATTGTAAGTTATTAATTCTCCAGTATTGAATCCATGATTTGCAAAATTAATAGTATTATTTTCTGTAGAAATTCCAGTGGGTAATACTATAAGTTTTCTATTTGTATATCCACTTCCACTATCTAATATTTTTACGGTTGAAATTTTGTTTTTTGGTACTGACGTTCTAAATTTATGAATACCATCAGTTCCTGTAGAAAAACCAACCTTGTTAATATTTAAATTATAATCAGATTGTGTTTCAAATAAAGATATAGTCCTATTATTTTCTACTTTAACAAAATAAGATTGTTTATCTATTAATGTTGTTGTTGATCCATCTATACTTAAATTTAAATTTCCATTGTTATTATAAACAATTTCTTCACCATCTTGGAAATTATGGTCGGAAGTAAACTGAATTCTGTTTAATCCTGTTCCTATTCCACCACCATTAGTTGATTGTCTTCCGTCAAAAGATACTGATCTAAATTGTTGTGTTATAATAGGTTCAATTATAGCACCAGAACCGTTTCCGCCAGAAATATCTATTGATAATATTTTATCAATATCATAATTTTGCGTATCAATATAAACATTTTCAATTTTTCCACTAACAACTGGTTGTACTAAAGCTGTTGTTCCATTACTCGAAGAAACTTCTAATACTGGAGGATTTAATACATCGTATCCACTTCCCTGGTTAAAAACCTCCACATTAGATAATGGACCATAATATACTTTATCAAAAGACTTATAATTTGAAATTTCAACTCCATTAATCAACATTCCTGTTGTTCCTGGAGTAGTTGATTTTCCGGGAGATTTTATTTTTGTATTTAAAGGAAATTTTTTAAATATTTTTTGAATTCCAATCTCATCTTCTTTTTGAGAATACAAAGAAAATGTGTGAGTACCTATTCCAGCATTTGGTATGCTAAAAGTTTCATAATCAGTTCCACCTATAAAAGACCTGGAACTATAAAGTCTCATCTGTTTGGGATTAGACAAAACCTCAACATAATAAGATCCTGTTTCCAATCCAACGAGTGCAGTTGAATCTGGTTGGTAATAAATTCTATCACCAGTTATAAATGGAATATTAACATCACTCAATATGATAGAATACTGATTTTCTAAATTTTTATCTAATAATCTATCTTCAGAATTTATTGTAAACTTAAAAATATTTTTTGTAATATTATACCTGTAACTATTATCTCCATCAATCTGTCCAGATGGTAAAGAATTTGAAGCAACATATGCATAATCACTACCATCAGTATATACATTTTGAATGTCAGAGGTTATTATATTATTACCATATTCAATTGGAACACCAGAACTAAAAGATGTATTAATCTTTCTTCTAAGATCATACTTTATAGAAGGAACGGTATCAAAAGAACCTTCAAGTTTTACCGTATTTTCTGTTATAATATTGTCGATATAAGCAGGAACACTTCCAGTTTCTGCCACAAAACTTTCTTCACCATTTCTTTCTAATAATTCTACCCTATCACCAACTTTCAAACTTGATTTGTCAACATTACTATTAAGAATATAATTTGATTCTATTGAATCTACTTCATATTTTGCTGCAGTATTGTAGATCCAAGAATTTGCAAAAATTTCTTTATATGTTTTATTTTCAATTGGATTTTTTACTACATCTCCAAGATTTTTAATGGATATTTTACTTCCTTCAACTACTCTGATATTTTCAGATTCTTTTATAAAATCTGAAATTACTCCAAGGAATCTTAACTCTACTTTTTTAGAGATATCATTGTCTTGATAAACATAATAAGTCTTATCAGATGTAATTAAACTATTTTTGGATATTTCGTTACTAATCCCAGAACAACCCAAAAATTGATTAATACTCTTACCTGTATACAGTATTGTATTGCTTCCAGATATTAAAGTTCCACTATCTTCAAATCCTATAGTAGAATCTACTGTCAATACATTAGATCCAACAGAAGCCGTTAAAGTTGATTTTGTGCTTGGAGTTATTTCAAAATTTCCTTCAATTGCGGAAAATTCATTATATCCAACAAAGAGAAAAAGTTTGTAGTATGTTTTAGATCCTCTTCTAAAAGGTTCTATTGATGATATAGAGGCACTAGTAGAACTATCATTAGTTTTTTTAATAGTCCTTCCAGATAATTTTGATGCATCAAAATCACTTTCATCAAAATTTAAAGAAATAACCTCAGCAATTACAACTTCTCTTCTTAAATATTCGGATGATGATGGTTTAATTAAGTATTGTTCTAAATTTAAAACAGTTGGTTTTTCATTGTAAAGAACAGCAAATAAAATTCTAAAAGATTCATCTGTTCCTTTGGCAGTATAAAAAGATTTTGTTTCTTTTAAAAAATTACTAACTTTTAAACTAGGAGTAAAATCAACCTTTTGTAATTCGGGAGTAAGAGTATATTTTATCTTTTCATAAAATTCTTTCAAAAATAAAGAACTTAAATTTTCTATTGTTGAACCAGAAGTATGAGAATCTGATGTAGTTTCGGAAAAAACCAATTCTTCTTGATCTAAATCTTGATGATATCCAGTAATTCCACTAAATCCACGAATACAACCAGTAAAAGTATTTCCACTAATTCCAGTATACGTAATTACTTCATCGTCAATTTTAAATAGACCATACTTACTTGGGAATCCTTTTGTACTCGATACTTCAATGGTATCGTCAGACGCACTAATATCTGTAGATAGAGTAGAGTTATCTACTATTACTTCTGGTATGAGTTTATCTAACTCCAAATATTGGTCTAAATTTTCAGCAATATCAATTGGTCCACCTTGATATTCTTGAGATATGTAATATTGCTTTAAAAATTCTACCGCATTTGGATTTTCATCCAATATAAAACTTGGAAGTTGGTTCTCAATAATTTGCTGAACCTTAACTCTAGATTCAAATCCAGTCTGTATCATATTAGTTTCTTATTAGTTTTGGAGTTGGATAACTTGGTGTATAATAATCTCTAGCAAACACATTTCCTGTTATTTCATCACCAGAAGCAATTACATCTCTTCTCATATTTATTTGACTTTTTGAAATATCAAATACCAAATATAAGTCTTTTAGTCCAATAACATCATTTGATAGTGGAACAGCATCTACTTCAATTATATCATTCGCCTTTACCGTAGATGTAACGTTTATTGGACCCAAAACCATCTCTCCAGTTTGATAATTAACAGTTCCGGCATCTTTTACAACAATCTGCCTATTTCCATCAGAATCAATCTTAAATATAGAAATTACTCCCTCTGTAGCGCGAATAGATTGTGGTCTTCTGAGGAAAAGATCACTGGCACCAGTAGCAGTGGTTACTGCAGTGTTGTTTAATAAAATTGTAGGTGTATCTGTCAGATATACCGTAGAAGTTTCTCCGAATATGGTAAAACCTGTAGAAGAAATATTACGACCTTCTGGATTTACATGGAATCTGTTTCCAAAACAAAGTTCATATTGTACAAGTTGATTAATCGAAGATCTTAAATCTCTTCTCATTCTCACCGTTGTAATATTTGATGTTATTGCATTGTCCGTATTGTCAATTGTTTGAAGAACTTTACTATATTTAAATCTACCACCAAACTTATTAAGGTCTATTGATTCTGAGTATTTTGTGAGGGTATCTGTAACTCTTGTTTTCAGAGAACTTTCTAAAGATATTTGAGAATTATTATAATAAACCGCAGAATCTATTTCTACATATAGTATCTTAAGGTCAACAATTCTTTGATTAATACCAGATATAGTATATTGCTTTAAATCACTAAGAATTCTAGATTTATCAAAATCCGACACATATGTCCCATTTTTGGGTTTAATGCTCAAAAGAACATTTCCAAATTCTGGAGGATCTAATTCTTCACCACCAACAACGGCAACAGATTCTGTATTTGGATAAATTTGTTTAATTATTGCCTCATAATCTCTTGAAGTAACTGCTCTATTCTGAGAAGAATAAACTCTTGGAGCATAGTACTTAATAGAATTAACTGATTCTATTTCCGAACCATTAATTGCTGGATTGATTGTGGTTATAGTAACATTGCCTGGATCAATTACGGTCTCAACATCATCAACTACTTTTACAATACTTCCTGCAAATGAGAATACACTGGGACCATTACCGTCTCTTCCATCTGTTACAATATAGTTGGCAGTTATGATTGTACCATCGGAAGTAACTTCATCACCAAGTTTTTTGCCGATTATGCCATCACCAAAAATAATTTCATATTTTTCATCTTGAATTTCTTGTATCAAATAAATTCTTGATTTTGAATCTACATTTAAAATATTATCTACTATATTATACTCAATACCAAGTCCATTTTCTGATGTTTTTTTAACATATACTTTTAGTGTAGATGTGTCAACATATGAGTTATTGAGAACAAATCTTTGCTCTAATGAACCATCGTATGTAAAAGATTTTGTTAAATATGTTCCTTGATATATCTCTATCTCATTAAATTGCGCTGAACCATCTACTACATTTGCCGTGATATCTTCTGGAATTGAGAATGTGTATGTTGTCCCGCTTGCCTCTCCAACACACACTAAACCTCTTTTGAGGGTAAGAGTAGGAACATTTTCCGAAGTCGTTATAGAGAAGGATACAGTTGCCTTTGCTGCTGTTCTAGACCTTGGAACATATCCAATATTTTTTGCAAGGGATACGACATTCTCACGAAGAGTTGCAGAATCTAAAAATGACTCATTTACAACCATATTACTGTTGAATGCAGTAATATAAGTGTTGTATGCTAATACATCGATTAAAATTGACAGATTAGATCCTTCAAAATCAAAGTCACTAAACGTGGAATTAGCACGAAGATAGTCTTTGATTGATGTTTTTATCTGCTCAAAATCTAGATTGGTAAATTTAGTAAAAGGCATTTTTTATCTTGTTGCCTCTAAGAGGAATGTATATTCTTGTGTCGGAAACTCTTGACCTATAATATCAAAAAAGATCGTTACCTCAAAAGAATTTTGATCTGGTTGAGGATTGACATCAACGTTAACATTATCAACTCTTGGTTCAAAATTTTCTATTGCGATAGAAATTTGTCTTTGAATAACAGATGCCGTACCAAAGTCAACGAAATCAAATAAACTTCCCCTAACATCAGATCCAAATGATGAATTAAAAAATCTTTCTGTGGGGATCGTTTCAACAATATTTCTTACGGATCTACGAATCGCATTCTCATTTTTTATTATTTGAAGATCCTTTGTCACAGGATGAGGAACAAAGGATAAACTGATGTCTTTAAATGATCTGGATATCCTTTGTTCTGCCATTAGACTAGAGTTTTCTTGATTTTATTTATATTTACTCATGCCACCTTTCAACAAAATCATCAAAACCATGAGAACCACCACAAGGACGCTCTAAACGATCGTCTGGAATTGGGTAGAGTTCCTCATTTTGAGTAATTTTTCTTTGTTTTGATGCTTTTCTAAGGTATTTCTCACTTTCTACTTCTGTAATAAGGGTCATTCCTTGCTCTATGAATAATTCTCCCTTATCAACCTGGTGATAATTTGACATTTTTAGCTCCTGATTCGTTAAAATCAGAACTTTTAGAGGGGTTGCTATCCCTTATCAGTATTTATTTCACGCTCTTGAGCAGTCTTCCAGTGATATTCATCTTCATTTCCCATTCCTAGACGATCATAACCACACTCTACCTGATAATATTGGGTGGAAACCTTAAAATCTGGCATTTTTGGTTCGGCAGGTGTCAGACTATTATCAAAAATACGTAATCGATTGTTTGGATACAGTGCAAATTGTCCATTGTTCAGTTTAATCAGGTTATGTGACTTATGTTCGGCAGGATTTTCACTCGTTGCCCAGTCAACCATATCTGGATCACGGTGATAATTGTCGATGGTACAAACATAAGTACCTTTTTGGATTCCAAAGTCGCGTGTATAACACTCAAAGTCCATACTACCAATGAATTTCTTGTCAATACTGACTACACCATAGTCCATACAGTTCCAAAACTGTAGATTTGGTAGGTTCATATCAGGGTCAGGTAGTTCTGGACGAGATAAAAAGGCACTGATAGGCAATTTATCATACATTGCCGCATATTCTGGTAAATATGTCTCAAAATAAAAAGCGCGTCCAGGAATCGACTTTGCCGAAACCCAGACGCCCTTAACAAATTCACCGTGCCCACTTTGATGGTCTGTAAGATATTCTTTACGAACCCATACCTCAACAGATGGTAGATTGGTGATGAGACAACTCATAAGACTTTAGTAACTGTCTTATTTACCTTGACCACGATAACGCTTTCGTGCTTTATTGCGAGAAGACGCGGCATACTTGGTATGAGCACCCCTGCCTTGACGAGTTTTCTTCGGTGCGCCTTCAACATAACCGCCACCCTTACGCATAGCCATAATTAATACTCCTTAGTAATCTTAGTTTCAAGTTCTTGTGGACTTGGATGACCTGTCTGATAAAACTCTACCGACAGGTCCTCCATCATATCAAAGTACTCCTCCTCCGTCAAGTTCTTATATAAGACTTTGTTGTTTCGGAGAATTGTATACTTTTCTGTCATCGTATCAAATCACTCTTGTCTTCTCGTGACCAACTCTGATACGAGGGTCACACCAAATCTCAAAGCCTGCTTCCTTTGCATCCAGACAGAAACTTACATCCTCTCCGCACATATCCTGAACCTCTCCAGATTCAAAGACTTGCATCTTCGGTGCAAACCAAGGATACTTCATATCCTCATGTTCAAAGACTCCGTGCTTGATCAGTAACCATCCAAATCCTGCATAATCAACAGTAAATGGCTCCTTACGCTTTGACATGGTTTCACCAGTTTCATGATTCATGACTCCACCATTATTGCGGAAGTCATCCTCCTCCATCCAGTGTGCAACAGATGTAGTACGACCGTCCTCAGTCATGTACCATCCACTTGCAATGTCCTGATCCATTAGAACCAGTTGCAAGAATTTCTCAGTATTGAAAATAATATCACTATCAATCCACAATTGATAGTCATAATTCAACTTTCCATCCCAGGGAATTTGGTCGGGTCCTCGCAGTACATTCGCTCCTAAACATTTGCATCTTGCAAAGTTTACCATCGATGAATAGTCTTGCGAGATCTGAATGCTTGCTCCTGCTTGTACAAGATCAAAACACAATTGTACAAAATTTTTCAGATATGTATATGAGACACCCCTTCCAGGTAGACAGAAGACGATTGCCTTTCCTTTGATCATCTCCTTTGCTTTCTCATAGTCCCACTCTGGGGCACTTTGAGACGGTGTGGGTGGTTTTGCTTTTACGGTAAATCCTTTAGCCATAATAGAGTGTAATTACTTCAGTATCATACAGTATTATCTATGTAACGTCAATCTCCCTTGATTTCACTACGTTCAGTCCTTACGGACCTCGGTTATCACAATACAGTCTCCCTCGATCTCCATGTTTACTTGGGTGCCCTCGTACCATCCAAAATCATTCAGTACCCACTCGGGCAACTTTATATAATACTCCCCAGTCACGGTATCGACTTCTACGGTCGTAAAATTTTCCTCCGGATTTTTTTGCATTTTCATGTTTTCGTTCCTTGATTTTATATATGTGCTTGAAGAATTTAGAGGTCGATCGTAACACTTTGTAGACTAAGGGGACCCATGGGTTTTATATACACGGCGGCGACCCCGCCCCGGTCGGGGGGTCGGGGCACTGCTGCTGCACGAACGAATCAGAACCCGAAGCGTTCTGCATCCAGGGCACGGCAGATGCTCTCAACCTGAGCATCGGTCTGCCATTCGGTATCGGTGGCAAACTCCGTGTCCAGGGTGCGGATACGGGAGACCTTCATCCAGACGGAGGAAGCAGAATGCGATGCCTCAGGGAACTGGCGGAAGTAGGCGGAGCGGGTTGCCTGCATGTCGGCACCCGATGCCAGGTAGGTCTGAACCAAGAAGACGACCTCTGCATCGGAGTAGAGTTCGCGGGTGGGTGCCTTAGCGGCGGCAAGTGCTGCCTCCATCAGTTGGCGTCCCTTCTTAAAGAGGAGACGCTCAGGACGGTCCAGGTTGGTCAGACCAAACCCGTCAACGTAGGCGACGTTCTCTTGATAGAACTCCAGAGCGGCGGTGTCGGCGGAGGTCAGAGCGGCGATGGTCATGAGGTCGTTTCCTTTGAACTGAAGTCAGTATAGGGTCAATCGGTCCCCCAAAGCGGGGGGAGTGGACAGTTGTCAGAACTGGATCGGTTCGGCACCCAGGGCGACAACCCTGGCGTGTTCGGCGGCATCGATGCCCTGAGTTTCCAAATCGGTGGCGATGCTGTCCAGGATTGCCAGCAGTTGGGTTCCGTCAGCGGCACGGTTCAGAAGGGAGGTTGCCAGGTCGCGGGTCATGGTAGGATGTTGGTTTGTGGTTTGAAAGGAAAGGGGGAGGAGGGTCAGAGGTCCGCCATCATCTCCTCCATCTCAGCGGCGTTGATGGCGGGGTCATCCCAGCGAACACCGTCGCCAGTTTGACCGATGAAACGACCAATCTGCCCCTCCATCATACAGCGTTGGAACTTTTCCCAGGGGGTCTCCCAGGAGGCACAGAATTCCACACACGCCTTAGCGGTGTTGTACAGGAACTCATCGTTGCCGATCCAGAGGGCGGCATTCCAGGTTTCGTAGTTTGCCCAACCGTTGTAGGTAGCGGTGCTCATCGGTGTCGTTTGAACTGAAGTCATTATAGGGTGGAGAAGCGTCCCATCGGTTGGGCGGTGGACAGTTGCTGAATTGCCATCTGCTCCATGATGGGTCGCCAGTTCAGACGCTTAGAGTCGGACTTTTGCAGGCAGTGGCGGTTGACCCATCCCCCTTTGCTGGTCTTGCCAGAATACCAGAGCATACCCAGGATGGCACGACGTGACACACCAGTGTGGCGATATTCAGTGAGAGGGGAGTTGAACCAGCGGACCCGTGCAGTTCCCGTGATAGGGTTCAGGCGGAGAGTCCAAACGCTTTGGGAGTCGTTGCAGTTGATGGGGTAACGCATCGGGTGGTTGTCGTTGTGGTTATTCTACAGGGTCGCCCCGCTCAGTGGCGGTCGGAGATGTGCCAGCGTCCCCATTGTCCCTGAGGGCGGGTTGCTTCCCACTTGGCAAACCATGCCTGCTCATCAGCAGCGGCAGCGTCACGGATCGCCTGACGACGACGGTTCTCAGCGATCACCTGCTGAGTGTAGTCTGCCATGATGGCGTTGAGATCGGGTGTTTTGTTCATGCTGTCATTATAGGCACGGGGTCCGCCGCTTTGGGGGGATGAGTGGACAGTCTAAAAGGTGGCACAAGGTGACTGGTTTGGGGTCCGCTGGGCTCTACAATATGGTCACAAGCGAAGGAGGGGCAGGGTCGCCCTGATGACGAAAACGGTCGTCACTCAGGCAGCCAACTTTTCAGCCGCTTCGCGGTATAAAAAAAGGGAGGCAATTGCCCCCCAATTCTTTATGCGAACATGAACCCATCTTCGAAGTCGTATTCGTTATAGACAGGACCAGTGATTGAGGTCTGTCCGATGAACTTGTGGACATACCACTTCCAGTCCCGTTGAAATACACCTTCGCCCTTGATTCCGTGCTCCGAAAGAATAGCATT
>Ga0255761_10000875_pt1 | contig 27817 bp, 18 predicted proteins | sample 071ome_29_FD_179961 | JGI IMG/M metagenome (GOLD analysis project Ga0255761, IMG submission 179961) | Coastal salt marsh microbial communities from the Groves Creek Marsh, Skidaway Island, Georgia - 071407BT metaG (version 2) | ecosystem: Environmental > Aquatic > Marine > Intertidal zone >... | reverse complement strand
TTTCGAGAGCAAAGTATCAAATGGCAGTCGAGATGGCTTTGGAATGGCAGATCAATCAAGACAGCACTAGAGAAAAACTTTGCGATATGCGCATACGCGAAGCGCGTGCAAGAGAAGTTGAAAAACTTCAGCAAAAAATTGGAAATTTGAGCGACACTCCGAATGTAACGTGTGGTATTTGTATCATCTGTCAGTCAAAGAAAGATGGGTCAGAGGTAAGTTCACCGAGCAACCGACGAGCTTTAAGAGCTAGTACGCAACAAAGGAGATCATCGCCCTTGAAAGGGGTTCGAGTAAGTCAGATCTGTCCTCAACTGCGGGTAAGTCTTTCATAGTTAGTTATTAAAATATCTTGATATAATGTTGTTTTTCTCTTTGCAGATACTTGCAGCAGCGAGGAAAGGATCGGTCAGTGCCCAACTTGCGCTGTTGCGAGAGAAAGCTGTGGGTCAGCGTGTTGAAATATATTGGCATGCTGACAAGAAGTTTTATCCTGCGACAATTACTGCCTTCGACAATCAACACTATTTGCATCGAATAGAGCATGATGATGGAGACATAGAACCTGCGGCAAAGCTTTGGGAACTTCGTGTTAATCTTCTCGTTGAGAATATAAACGATTCCTATGAACAATGAATCAAAATGAATCGATTTTTACATCCTTTTCAAAAGTGTTTTCTTGTTCGGACGCGACGCGACTTTTTCGAGCAATTTTTTAGTTTTTTCTCAATCGCGTTCAAAAGTTTACCGCGTCCCGAATATCAAAGTGCTGAGAAGTGAAGAGTGCTGTTGGAACTGATGGATGTCGTTTCCAAAGCGCGCGAAAAAGCTATGCAAAAAATTTGAAACTCAAGCACAGGTACTCTACGGAGTAATCACCCTCCACCAAAAAAAAAGGCACATATATATGGTGTAACGAACAAGAGATGGTTGTACCGATGGAAACCCATCCCTTGATCGGTACAACATATATTTTTTCCAAAAAAAAACTTCCTCATCGCTCTCTTCGTCGAAAGCCCCCGCTTCAAAGCGTAAACTTTAATACCGGGCGACGAAACCTAAACCGCTCGCAACGAAGAAAAGCAAGATTGCCTTCTCGTTCACAAAGTTCACCAGAATGCCTTCAATCGTGCACGTGGTCTATTGCGGCGCCTGAGGGTACGGCAGTAAGTTTCGCGCCATTCAAAACGCGATACTTTCACAGTGCGTTTTTTTTTTCCAATTTTCTTTCAACGAACACAATTTGTTTGACTTTTCTTCTTCTTCTTCTTCTTCTCATCAGACACCCGGACGCGAAAATCACGGGCGAAGCGACTCCGACGGCTACGGGATATTTGGAAGTCACCGTGGACGGGACGTTAGTGCACTCGAAAGATAACGGAGACGGGTACGTGGACACCGCGGAGAAGATGGAAAAGATTTTGGATGCGGTGAGGAAAGGAAGTTAAAAAAGGAAGAGAGTTTTTGAGAGAGAGACGCGCGACGACGACGAGGCACACGAACGATGGCGAGAGCGTGAAAAAAAAACGGACGAGGATAATAGTGAACGCTTGTTTGGAAACCGCCGATTGTCGCGAACCAACGAAGCGCGATACGCCGTTTTAAATTTACGAAATTCGCTTGTTTAGATTTTTGTGTGTGCACGCCGCGTCGCGTCGGGGGTTGAAACACGTGTACATACATGCAGGTATATATGAAAAGATGAAACGATATGAAACGATAGTTATATACTACGATGATGATATCGTTAACGATTTTATTCAAAATATTAAATATCTTTGTTCAGTACGCTCACTGGCACGACGTAATCGACTCGTCGTCGCATGGCCAGCGCGTTGGCAGAGAGCGATTCATCTTCCTCGTCTACTCCCCAGTAAAACGCGAGTTTGCTCTTTACGATGCGCGTAAACGTCGCCTCGTTGCCGCTTTTCAACGCTTTGGCATATTCGCTTCGCTCTCGACTGAACGCGGAGGATTTTTCCACTATTGGTTTCAAGACTTCGAGGATGAACACAAAGTCTTTCGACGGCACGAGCTCGCCGTCGACGGTGTAACCGCCGTTTTCGGAAAAAGCCGGGAGCAACGCCGGAAGGAGTTTGACGTTTATGTGCTTGGCCATGCGAACGTAAACGACGCCGCCCCCGGTTTTCTTTCCACACTCCAAAAAGAATTGCGAGAGTTCTTTCTGAATCTCGCCTCTGCGCTCAGCAATCTCTCTCGGGTCGCTCAAACTGTTCGCGTTGCCTTTACTCCTAGACGACGTCTTCAAAGAACTCTCGTACGGATCGTTGACTATCAACCGCTTGAAACACCCTTTCTTTTCCGCCATTTTGAACGGGTTGTGCGAGCTTCCCGGCTTGAGTATGGAGTCGAAATCGCTCTGATCGTCCGAAACTAACGCGAGAACTAACGGTTTGTTGCTACTTGCGCCCCCATCGGCCCCGTCTCCTCCGCCTTCAAATCCACCGCTCTCGTCTAATAAAACTCTGGAATTCGCACCGCTAACTAACCTTCCGTCTCTATTACTCTCTATTTGTTCAAACGCACTCACCGCGGTCCCTCGAAACGCCTCTCGCGTGATTCGCTTCAACTGTGCGCGCGCGAAATCGCACTGAATCGCATCGCACGTAGATTTACCATAAGTATCGTACCTTCGCCCACCTCGACGTCCGGATAACGATGATGACTTCCCGTCATTCCCGTTGCCTTCGCGCGCGCCCTTTAGCGTCCGCGCGACGACCAGCACGAACATGTAAATCAACACCCGGCCGAGCCAAGATTGGAACCACTCCGATTTCAAAAACGACGACGGCGATTCGGATCTCTTCTTCTTCTTCTTCTTCTTCTTCTTCTTCTCCTCTTCTTCCGCTCTCTTCTTCTTCTTCTCTCTCTTCGAGCCGCCTTTCTTCTTCGCGCTTTTTTCCTTCTTGTTCTTTTTGTCGTCGTCCTTTTCTCGTCGTTTTCTCAATCCTGCTTTTGCGTTGTTGTCGTGCCCTGAGGTGATGTTATCGTCGTCGTCGTCGATTTCGTCGTCGTCGTCGTCCGACGACGAATAAGAAGAAGAAGAAGAAGAAGAAGAAGAAGAGCTCTCTCTCTCGTTTTGGTTCTTCACCTTCTTCTTCTTCTTCTTCCGAGCAGCGGCGGCGGTGGTGTTCGATTCGCTTTTTCCCATGTCTCACTTTCGCGCGATTTCCCTAAACAGTTGAAAATTGGAAGCGACGCACGACGTGCACTCTCTGCGTGCCGCGCGATGATGACACGACGCGCGAATATAAAACAGAAAAGAGGCTTTTTTTCTGACGCGTTTGCGTGTGTGTGTGCGTGTGTGTTTCTGCGGGGAAGAAGAACGCGCGCGCGCTCTGTCTCCGTCTCTACAAATCCCTACAAGAGGAAAACGTGAAACGTATGTTTAGGGTTTTTGCTAAACCCTAAACCCTAGACCTGATTTTGAGCACGGAAATTTCAAAAATGTTGTCGAGACGCGTTAGTATCACCATCGAGAGATACACACACACACACACACACACAGAGAAAGAGAGAGAAGAGAGGAGGCAATGAGCGCCTCTTCTTCGGTTTCATTCGTGAAAGAATTAATGAAAGAATACCAATCGATCAAAGATGCCAGACGCGCTTTGAACGTGATTGGTTTAAACGCGAGAGAGGACATGGATGCCATCGAAGAGGACGCGTTGGAAAAGTTGAACGCGTTGAAGAAAGAAGCGATGAGTATTATCGCGAGGGAGGAGGAGAAAAAGAAGAAGAAGAAGAAGTCTTGGGTGAGATCGTTGGGGCGGAAGGTTATCGTCGAACGCGCGGAAGAGGGAGAGGAGAAGAAGACTGGAACGAATTCCAATTACAACACACCAACACGAGTTTTAACTGAAAAAATTCAAACGCGACGGGATGAAGAGGAAGATGACGATGGAAACGACGACGACGCGGGGCGGCAGCCTTTTTCGCTCGCGTACTTGGAGGCGTACGAGAGTTCTCCTTCGCCGTCGGCGGCGGCGGTTGATGATGAGTACGAGTACAAGTGCGACGGTATCGAAACTCCCTCGTCGGCGCGCCACGAAAAGAGGAGTTCGTTTGATTTCGGCACCGAGGACGATAAGAAGTGGCCGGCGGTTCCGCCGATGACGGTGCCGCGAGTCGCATTTAGAAGAGACGAGTATTATTACGATGGAGGAGAAAAAGATGAAGAAGAACAAGAAGAAGGCACGTCGTTCACGTCGGGAGACGAAGAGTTTGAGTTTAGCCGATCGGCGAGCTACGAAGAGACGCGCGTCGCGTCGTCTCGGCAGCAACAGTACCAGCACGGATCTTTAATCCCGGAAGCTAAAGACGGTGAAAACAGCGTGAAAAGAGAGGACTGGTGGTTCAACGTGTCCACGCCGGCTCCACCTGCCGCGAATAAGGAAGAAAAGAAGAACCATTTAACGCCGGAACAGGTCCTCGAAAGCTTCGACATGACCGAGAACAAGGAAGCGCCTTTCAACTCCTCCATGAAAGAATCAACGGTTTCCCCGTTGTACGCGTCTCCGGCATACTCGTACGAAAAACAATTCGAAGACGCGCTCCGCTTTCTCGGGGCCATGGATTTACGAACGTTCAAAGAGCAACTCGTCGAATCCAAAATCGACGCCGTCATCACGGAAGCGTCCGCGAGCGCTTTAGGAAACTTAACCAACGGAACGCCGTCTCGGGCGGACGCCTGGCGGACTCGCGTCGACGTGGCGTGTGAAATGCTCGAAAGTGCCGGCGCCGAAGCCGCGTCCGAAGCGTTGATGGCAAAAGCGAGAGCGTTAGCCGCGGATGTTTTGAAAAGGCGGTAGGAGAAAAAATTTGTTTTGTTTCGTTTCTTCAAAATCTTGCGAAAATGTCCCCATCCACCTTTTTCGGGAAACTTTTCTTCAGAAAGATTACTCTCTCTCCCTCTCGTGGATATAAGAAGAGAAGAAGAAACGCGCGCGCAAACGAAAAACATCTTTGTCGCGCACACACGTAAAGAATGAGAGTCGTTACGGTCGCCACGACCTCGCTGAACCAGTGGCAGCTGGATTTCAGCGGCAACTTTTACCGAACGAGAAGGTCCATCCTGGAGGCGAAATCGCGCGGCGCGAAGTACCGGGTCGGACCGGAATTAGAGCTCACCGGCTACGGATGCGAAGACGCGTTTTTAGAGAACGACACGTGCGAACACGCGTGGGAAATGGTGAAAGAGTTGATGACCGACGAAGACTTGAGGGATATTGTCATCGATACGGGATTGCCCGTCATTCACGACGGCGTGAGGTACAATTGTCGACTGTTCATGTTAAACAGCAAAATTCTGTTCTTGAGACCAAAGAAAGCACTGGCGGGAGACGGGAATTACAGAGAGCCGAGATGGTTTACTGCATGGAGAAAAGAGAAGGTTTTGGAAACTTTCGTATTGCCAAAGGTGGTGAGAGACGTGTGCGGGCAGAAATCGTGCCCGATCGGAGATGCGTATTTGAAGTTTGAGAACGACGTGCGACTGGGGTGCGAGACGTGCGAAGAGTTGTTTACTCCGAACGCGCCGCACATTGACTTAGCCTTGAACGGAGTGGAGATCATTTCGAACGGTAGTGGAAGTCACCATCAGTTAAGGAAGTTAAATCAGAGAGTTGATTTGATTGAATCCGCGACGAAGAAGAGTGGGGGGTGTTATTTGTATAGCAATCAGAGAGGGTGCGATGGAGGGCGGTTGTATTACGACGGGTGCGCGTTGATTTCTTTGAATGGTGAAATTTTGAAGCAAGGAGAACAGTTTTCGGTGAGAGACGTCGAGGTGAACGTCGCGAAAGTGGACTTGGACGAAATTGTGTCTTTTCGAGCAGCAGTTGCGAGTCAACAGGTGGAGATGGCTGGGAAGAGAGAACCGAGATATCCGTTCGTGGAGGTGGATTTCGATCTGTGCGACAAAGACGACGATATAAATTTGAGTGGAGCGCAGTTATCCCGAGCAATTGAGGTGAGATATCACGAACCAGAGGAAGAAATCGCGCGAGGTCCGGCGTGTTGGATGTGGGATTACCTTCGGCGGTCCGGTGCGTCTGGATTTTTGTTGCCACTTTCCGGCGGGGCTGATTCGAGCTCCACCGCGGCGATTGTCGGGTCCATGTGTCAAATCGTCTGTAAAGCAATCGAAGAAGAGACGAATAATACTAGTAATGATAAGAGCGAAGTAGAAGCAGAATGCAGACAAATTTGCAAATTTACTGCGGATGAATCCATCTCACCGACGAAAATGGCCAACGCGCTATTCAGCACCGTGTATCTTGGTACAGACAACTCGAGTGAAGACACGAGGAAAAGAGCGAAAGATTTAGCCGAGGAGGTCGGTGCGAAGCACTTGAGCTGCTCCATCGACACAGTTGTCGCCGCAATCGTCGCATTTTTTGCCATGGTCACCGGGAAAACGCCCAAGTTCAAGCTCTTCGGCGGTACGAACGCTGAAAATTTAGCCCTGCAAAATATTCAAGCACGCGTGCGAATGGTTTTGGCGTTTCTCTTCGCGCAACTGCTCCCGTGGGTTCGCGGTCAAAACGGTGGATTTCTCCTTGTGTTAGGTTCTGCCAACGTTGACGAAGGATTGCGAGGCTATTTGACTAAATACGATTGCTCGAGCGCGGATATCAATCCCATCGGGGGAATCTCAAAGGTGGATTTGAAAAAATTCCTCGTTTGGGGCGCCACGCACTTGGGGTACCCGACGTTAGCGGAAGTCGAACAAGCGCCACCAACGGCAGAGCTCGAACCGATTACGAACGAGTACGTTCAGTGCGACGAAGTAGACATGGGGATGACATACGATGAGCTCGGGACGTACGGCCGATTGCGCAAAGTTGCAAAACTTGGACCAGTGTCCATGTTTCGTCGATTGTGCGGCGAGTGGAGTACGGCGGATGCATCCGCTAATCGGAAGGCGTTAAAACCTCGTGAAGTCGCCGAAAAAGTGAAAAAGTTCTTCCTGTATTATTCCATAAACAGACACAAGATGACAACGATCACGCCGACTTATCACGCCGAGAATTACTCTCCAGATGATAACCGATTTGATTTACGGCCGTTTTTGTACAACGTCAAATGGCCGTGGCAGTTTGACAGAATCGACGCGATGGTTGCAAAAGCCGAAGCGATGTAGTTTAAAAGCGAGTTATGCGTGCGTGTAGATTGCATATAGTGTAAGCAATGAAAACTATTTATATGCGTGTATTTTGGTAGCTACTGCTGCGCGTTGCTCATTATTAAATCATTTCTTTGACATCCATATTTTCTTAAATATGCCGCCAATACCTTTCTCTTTCTTCTTCGGTTCGTCCGTTATTGGCTGCTGTCCAGCACCCTCAACCGACAACCTTATCAAATCCTTTTTCGTCAAAACACCGCCCCGTGCCAATCGATTTGCCGGTATCTTTGCGCATCGCGAGCAAAAGTACGTTTTACAGTTTTCGTTACCTTTCTCCGTGCGGTACCAGTCCCCATATGGCGTCGTCTTGGATCCACACGTCACGCACGTTCGACCGTCCCGGTGAGCCACTTCCGTATTGCCCACCGGCAATCTGGGACGTTTCCTAGGAGGTCGTTTCTCCGTGGTGTCGTCTTTACCCTTTATCTCGTCTTCTTGTTTTTGTCGAGGTTTCGCCATTTTTGTCCTTTCTTCATTTTTCAAAGAAGCTGGAAGTATTGGCGGGAGTGATTTTCGCTTCTTGCTGCTTGAGTGAAGTGTACTATTCTCGTTCTTTTTCTTGCCATGCGGAAGAACAATTCCCGCGAATCCAGGTGGAGGACTGCGAAACTGCAGGTCTTTCGGTAACATTGCAAAGAGCTCGTAATCCGTTTTGTTCTTGTGTTCTGGTCTCTTTAACATCTCTTTCACAAACTTTTTACGTCCGTTTGACCGATACAACGCTTCGCGAATGCGCTCTTCTTTCGGCATATCTGAAGGTGTTTTCTCCGCGAGTTCAATCGACGGCATATTCGAAACAGATTGTCGCGCAGGAGTAGGACCTGCCATGGATTTCATTTGAGTGCTGTACGAAGGAGTAGCCGAAGGAGACGGCTTCTTCAACACTGACACTGGGGGGAAGTGTGCACGAGGTTTCTTCATTGAAGGAGGAGAGCCCAGGGATCCTGCTCCCCTCACAATTCTTGGCAGCAAATCTTTCGGAAGCTGCACAAGGATTTCTTTGTCTGTTTTGTTCTTGTTTTTTGGGAGCTTTCTCAAAGCGTCCATCGCTTTCGATCGAAGCCGCGACCGCTCCGCCGATTGACGATTCCTTTCCCTCATGATTTCGGACGGAGACCCAGGGGGAGAAGGAGGGGGAGGACGCCGATGCGGATGCGGAAACTTTTGGGGCGGAGGAGGACGTGGACGCGGCGGCGGGGGAGGCATTGCGTGCGACGCTGTTACAGTCTTTTTCACCACCGCAGACTCGACCACCGGCGTGAATCTTGCCACCGGCACCCTCACGCGCACCTTCGTCTCCGGCGGCGGCAACCAACACGTGGATAATGCCTGCGCTTCGCTATCAAGTCCTGAAGTTTTCGAAACGCGTTTCTTCCACTCTTGTTCGCTACCCCACTTGTTTTTCTTATCGCTGATGGTGACGTTGTCGATGGCTTTCGCTTCTTCTGATTTCATCTTATTCGGAAGTTTGTCAAACACGCGACCAAGAAGTTCATCGAGAGGTAAACTTGAGCCGTTGGTTTTGTTGCGGATGTTCGCGTGATAACGTTCATAACACAAGCGACAAAAGCAATCGATTGACTTGATGGAATCCGGCGTGTAGTTTTCTACATTTTCATCGATGCAGCCACACGCAACACATGGATGCGCTTTGGTGCACGTTAGGCTTTTTTTCTGCATTTCTGTCTTCTTACACGTCGGGCAAAACCATGTTGGCGTCGTCGGAACCCGAGTTAAACCGATACAATATGTGTGATGCCCCGCATCACATCCATCGCAAAGGACAAGTTTCGTCGGATTGTCGCCTTTTGAACACGAGACGCACTTGATGAGATCTTCATCGTCCTCTGTATCCTCCTCTTCATCTTCATCTTTCACGTCGTCCTCGTCGACATCCGATTGAAAAGCCGATTCAACTCTTTTAATTTTTTGTGGATGCGCATGTTGCGATTGCTGTTGGTGTTGCTTCTTGGCGATTTTATTCTTTGGCGTGGGTGCCACGACCGCAGGTTTCTGGCGAAATTTCGGTCTCGGCGCCGGCCCGGAAGTACTAAACTTGTATTTCGCCACCGTCCCAGCTGTTCTCACTTCTGACATGTCGTATCGAATAACACCGTTTGAAGTCGTCAACGCTTGATGAATCTTATCTGCGGGGAGCGCAGTCCTCCCCGGTCTCCCTGGGCGACAAAAGTTTGCATAGCAGCGATTGCACGAGTACTTTCCGTCTACTCTTTCATTCTTAGCATTTCGCATGAAATACCATCCTGCCAATGACGTTTGATCTGCCGCACATATGCAGCACTTGCGACCCTTCGAGTTGTGATCACGCCGTGCTGGCGTAGTGAGAGAACGAGGTGCACCAATGTTCATGGCGCCGTTGGCGCCGGCGGTGGTGGTGGTGGTGGTGTCTTCATATCTTTCCTCATTGCACAACTCTGGAAACATTTTCCTCTTCTCTGCGACGAAGCAGTCTTTGCACAAAAAATCTTGAACGTTCATTTTCGATCGGAAATATAAGTTGGTTTCCCACGATTTATTGCAAACCACGCATCCGTGTTCTTTAAAGCCTTCCAATTCGACGCGATAACAGTTGTGACACAAAGACGCGCCAAAAACGGTTTTACTCATGCCCCACTGCGATCGTGACTCGGGATCTTTCGGCCGTTCGCAACAGGCGCACCAATCTTTTGGGTACTCTTTCGCACCTTCCGGCGGAGGCAAAATCGCAATACCGTACGTCGTCCGTAAAATGGACGTTCTCGCCCACTTCGGCGCGTTCTTCAAACGAACGCCCACGCGATTCGCGAGAAACTTGGACGTATTCTTGTCGCTCATTTCCTCATTTTTCACCTTTTCTCGTTCTTCGCGCAGATTCGCGATGTACTTTCCGTAATCCACTCGATAACACTTCAAGCACAACGTGTCTCCGTTCGTACCTTCGTAATAATTTCTCCTCGGTTTTAGCGTCTTAGTATCGGCATCCTCTTTGTCACCTTCTTCGCTCTCGCTCTCTTCATCACACCTCGCGCAACTCAAACTCGATGCGTTTTCCTCCGCCGCCTTCTTCAAAGTCTCCGAGTGACACTCTTCGCACGTCAACGTGATCACTATCCCAATCACCTCGTTCGTTTGTCTCCCTCGCACATCCATGGCGAACTTCTCCACCTCGTGCTCGTGCCACCTCGTACTTCTCGTCGCGTCGCAGTTCCAACACGCTCTTGCTCCTCCTTCCGCACTACCGTCGTTATCGATGCAATCGTCCTCGCTCTCGTCTGAGTCGTTCAGGGACTGGTTCAGTTGGCGCACGCGCAACGCCGCGCGTTGCGAACCTTTCAAAAGCACGCGCTCAATCCGCTCCAGAATCCGCCCCGTTTTCGGATCTACCCTAGCGCCAAATTCCCTCGGCATCGTGCTCATCACGTCTTTCTTAAACGACTCTTGTATCGCGTGTTCTTTTTCTTTTTGCTCTCGTATGCACTGGTTCAAATGTTCCTCCGTGATGATGTGGCACTGGTTGAAGTCATCGTCGTCCTCTTTATCACCGTTGTCGACAAAATTCGCGCCCACCATCAGCAACCGCCGCTCGTTTCTTTTCTTCAAATTCAGCGCGCATCTTCGCTGCACTTCAACTTGCGCGCTCAACTCCCACGGCAAGCGACGGAATTCGCAATCCGCTCTTTGGCAGGAGGTGTGGACGCGACAGTTTGAACCAGCATTAGTAGTAGGAGGAGGAACCGGCGGGCAAAGAAGAACACCTCCTCCTCCTCTTCCTCCTCCTTCGTTGGTGGTATTGTTCGCGTCACCACCGGTCGCGTCTGCTACCAGCGCGGTCATCTCTCTCGCTCTCTCTCTCGCTCGCGCGCGCGCGTCGTTGTTGCGTGTCCCTCACTTAAAACTTTACCTCGATTGATTTTTGAATTTTATTTAGGGTTTTAAGAGAAAAAAACGCTTAATTTTTAGGGGAAAAAAAAACCTTCTGGGACATGCAGATCTTAACTAATATACACGCACGCGCGACAGAAGACGACACGTTAACAACGATACCAACAAACAAATAAACAATGGCGGTGTTGGAAGAGATCGCGGCTCCGAGTGCGTCGTCGTCGTCTAACGTCGCGGAGAAATCGTCGTCCTCGTCTGCTCCTTCTGCTTTAGCAAATTTCGAGAACGTGACCACGGAAGAGTTGAAGCGAGAGGTGCAGCGATTGGAGGCGGAGTTGAAGAGGCAAGAGCGACAGGAACAGTTGGACTCGATGAAAACGAACGCGGTTCAGAGACGGTTCCAGGAGGCGCGAGAGTTGTCGATGGCGGCGAAGTTTCGTCCGGAGCGATTGAGAACGGATATGAAGGAGGAGGAGATCGAGAAGAGAGGGAAAGGCGTGGTGTTCGGGGAGCTCGATGTGACCGACGAGAAGAACGCGGAAGCGCTGAAAGAGCAAGGCGTGGACATGGAGGACGTGGTGACTTTACCGCCGCAGTGGCAACCGACGAATAAACCGGCGCAGTATATTCCAGAGAATGAACTAAAATATACCAACGGGGACGTGTATAAAGGCGAAACTGTGGATCAGATTCGACACGGGAAAGGTATACATCAATGTTCAAACGGCGACGTGTACGACGGGAACTGGTCCGAAGATAAGAGACACGGATTCGGGACGATAACGTTCACGAGTGGGATGACTTATACCGGAGACTGGGTAGATGATAAGACGTGTGGATACGGGAAGTGCACGTATGCCAACGGGGACGTTTATGAAGGCGAGTGGAAGAACGACCACCGGTGGGGATGGGGCAAGCAAGAGTGGCGATCGACCACCGGCGATATCTACGAAGGCGAATGGTTCGACGACATCCCCGAAGGTGAAGGGGTAATGGTGCACATGAAAGATGGTAAAGAAGAAGCAACGTTTCAGGGTTCATTTTTGAATGGTTTCAGAAAACACGGGACGTATTCGACCAAAGATGGAACGGTGGAGTACACCGGATCGTTCGTCGAAGGGGATTTGCGACACGGGAAGGGGATTTTCTTCGCGCGCGGGCATTACAAATACGACGGCGATTGGAAGTTGGATAAACGAGACGGGAAAGGTACGTGTAGTTACGACAACGGTGTTGGAGAGTACGAAGGGGGATGGAAGGACGACATGCGACACGGGAAAGGTATCATGTCTGTCCCCAACGAGTACGAATACGAGGGCGCGTGGAAGGAAGATCGTGAAGAAGGGAAAGGCACCGCGAAGTATTTGAAAACGAACGAGAAATACGTCGGGACGTTTAAAAATGGTGTTCCGAGTGGCAACGGAAAACGTTTATATGCCGACGGAAGTATCTACGAAGGCGAATTTGCACACGGGGTGAGATCCGGTCGCGGAGCGTTTACGAACAAAGAAGACGGGTCAAAGTATAGAGGCGAATGGAAAGGCGACAAGAAGAACGGCTACGGTGCGTGTCAATTTAAGGACGGTACTGTTTTTAGAGGCGAGTGGAGAGACGACTCGTGGGTGCAATCGACCGCGTGCCCGAAGAAGACGAAAGTCTTTGGCAACGGCATCGTATCGGCCGTAGCAGGAGCCAACGCCACGTTTGGTATCGAGGCGAGGGACGAATTGAACAACAAAAGGTTATCTGGAGGTGATATGTTTCGAGTGTTGTTGACGTTACAAGATGACGATGATGATGAAGATAAGGGTGATAATGAACACGAAGTTGAGAAAGTAGTGGAATACGGCGTGGTCACCGATAATGACGACGGAACGTATTCAATTAGTTATTCGTGCACCGTCGCCGGTAGTTACAAGTGCGATATTACCATCGGCGACGACGAGCACGTTGCGAACTCTCCGTATTTGAATCTTATTGTAGCCCCTGGCCAAGCGGACGCGAGAAAGTGCAAGATTCGCGGCGACGGTTTGAAAACATCGCGATGCTTCGAAGAGGCTTCATTCATCGTCGAGTGCCGAGATTCGAGTGAAAATCTCTGCGCGTCTCCGTTGGAGAATCAAGTGCGGGTTTTCGTGCGCATCACCGACGCAAGCGGAAACGAAATTCAATTAGTCAACCCAGTACGGGTAGAGGATACCGAACGTGGGAGCTATGAAGTTCGATACACGCCGCAAAAATCCGGCTTTTACGTCGTGAACGTTTTCGAGAAGAAAAACGGCTTGAATGCGCCTACAATTTTGCTCGGGAATTCACCGTATTCCATGCGCGTCAAAGATGCCGATCAATTGAACAATGCACCACCGCCAACCAAGACATCGACGACGACGACGACGACGACGACGACGACTAGTCGAGATAAAGAAACAAAAGAAGAAGAAGAAGAAGAAGAAGAGTTTACGAAATTCGGTGCCGGCAACATCGCGCCTCCGCCGCGAGATCTCGCTCGAGACTGGCTCGAAATCGCTAGATCCGATTACATCTCCGTCGATAAGAACGATTTCGGCTTCGACTCCTCTTCGGAGGAGGAAGAAGATGAAGACAAAAAGTTTGCACGCGAGCATCCAGACACGCCGGTCATTACAAACTTGGAAGACGTATATAAGGTGCCAAGATTAAACAAAATGTTGGCGGAAAAACGCGCGAGAGAACAGGCGAAGAAAGTGGAAACGATGAAGAACCGTTTGGAAACGAAAAAAAAGGCGAGGCAACTAAAAATGTTAGCCGAAGGCGAGGAAAATGCGAATGCGACGAATACCACTTCGCTGGGTGGTTTAGACTAAAGAAAAAAAAAGTACATGGTGACCTCCTGCGGTAATGATGTACTTTTAAAACATGACTCTTCCGGTAAATTACATCAATATCAAATACAACAACACCTTTAAACTACGTAATAATTGGCCTGGATTATAATCTAATGTTCTTCCTCTTCTTCTCCTTCTTCTTCGTTGAAGCTCAGAACGCCTACTTCGCTTTTCTTTTTGCTCTTTTTTTTCTCCTTCGAATTCCCGTCGACTCTGTTCTTTCGCTTCGTTCCGCCAATCTCTTTTTTAGCTCCCTCGGACGAAGCCTTTAAAGACGATGCCTTAAACTTAAACAATCCATTTTCCATCGCTTTTCTTTCCTGTTCTTGCGCCTTGTCCATTTTTTCTTTCAAATCATCATTCAAGGGGTCTAATTTGAACGCTCTCGCGTACGCTTTGGCGTGCGTCGTTATCATCCAGAGCCAAGCTCACGACAGCCAACCTCACCCATCCTTTCGCCCACTGTCCTCGCGACCGCTCTATGCTCTCTAGCGCGTCCCTCTTCGCCAATTCATATTGCCCTAACTTGACGTACGCCGCCGAGCGATTGGAGTAATAAATGTGCGCGTTATCTTCCTCTGCGCCGCTGCCCGCTTTTCCTTGACTCTGCAACGCGATGCACTTCGTGAACAAATCCACGGCTTGCTCGTACTCTCCATTTTGAAAGCATCTGTTTCCTTTGCCTTTAAGTTCTAAACATCTCTCTTCTATCGATTCTCCCGCATCCCTATCCCCGTTATGAGTACTATTATTATTATTAACATTAGCGTTCTTTCCGCTTCCGAGTCCTCTTCTCCCGACATCTTCCTCGTCTCCAAACCGCAATTCCGCCGCTTCCTCCTCCTTCCTCGCCACGATCGTGTTCCCGACCAACAAATCCGCGTGTTTCTGCAGAAACTTCGGAACGACTCGTTCGTATTTCAAATTCGGTCCTTTCCCTCCGCCGGCGCCTCCGCCTCTAAATCCGTGCGATGATGATGCGTTGAATCCACCACTTCGGTCGTCGTTTCCCGAAGCGGCGTCGAACCCACCGTACTGGTCTTCCAGCTGATGGGTTTTCTTTCCGCCTCTCGCCATCGGAAGAACCCCTCCGTTCGATTTTTTTCGAGACAGAGAGACGCTTTTATGCGTATACGTGCGCGCTAAAAATGGAGAGACTTTTGCAACTGAATTCCCTCATTGTGAGCGCGCGCGATAGACAGAGAGAGATGAAGGACGATAACTCCGACGACGAAAACACCACCACCACGAACAACAACCCGTCGTCCTCGTCGTCGTTCTCCGTCGAAGATTTAGAGTCGGCGTTGTTATCGCTCGACGACGAAACCATCAGTAATCCTAAATACATCGACCGTCCGTCTCCGTTGATGCTCCTCCTCTGCGGCTTACCCGGAAGCGGGAAGACGACGCTGTCGAGGCAACTGGCGCGAACGATGCGCACGAACGGCATCCCGACGGAGGTTTTACGGTTCGACTTGCACGAGAAAAAAGCGTACGAGCGCTCAAAGACGAGTAAGTTTGAACCGGAGAGTTGGAAGAGCGCGAGAGAGGCGTGTTTTCGAGCGCTGAGAGATGTGATGGATGAAGAAGAAGAGGAAGAAGAAGAGAGGAAGCGTCACCGCTGCGTGATTCTGGACGATACGATGCATTATAAATCGATGCGACGAGAGGCGTATCGGTACGCGAGAGAGTTCAGAGCGGCGTTTGTGGTGGTACACGTGGACGTGGACGAGAAAGAGTGCTGGGAGAGGAACAGTAGGAGGGAAGATGGGGACGTGTTGAAGGTGCCGCGAGAGGCGTTTGAGCGGTTGAAGGCGGCGTTCGATGCGCCGGGGAAAGGCGGGTACGACGCGGACGAGGCGTTCGATAAGAATTATTTAGTAGTGAAGCCGCCGCAGAAAGGTAGCAATGTTAGTAGTGGCAATAGCGACGAAAAAGAAATAGAATACGCGGCATTTTGCGAATCGCTCCTCGACGAAATCTACGCGCGATGGCTCGCCGACGAAACGCCTCGACGCAAAGACGAGCTCGATTTACTCAAACTCAAACGCGAACGCTCCGCCACCGACCGCGTCATCACCGCCGCCAACATAGTCCACGACGTCGACGTCCAAACCAGAAAACTCACCTCTGAGTTCATGAGAGAGATGAAATCTTCCTCGACGAGTGCGACGACGACGACGACCACGACGTCTTCGTCTTCGTCTTCTTCGCCTCCCTTTTCGCTCCTCGTCCAACGCGTTCGCGAAGCGCGTCTCCGCGCGCTCAATCTCTGTCGAGAGGAGACTAAATTTGACGCCAGAAAGGACCAAATATTTAAAGAGTCTGGTGATTTAGACGACTGGAAACCCGACGCGACAGTTGAAAAGTACGTCGGGATGTTTCGGGAGATGTTGAGCGACGTTCGTCGCGCGTCTTCGTAGTTTAGTTTGTATATTAGTTTTAGTATTTGTAGTAAAATGTCAACACTCTAGAGTTTAAAATTCGCCACTTTTTGGCCGCTCTCTCTCATCCAAAGAGAGCTCTTGATACACATCCTCCTGGATCACCCGCGTCGTAATCAACGCAGAAGAAACCGAGCAAACAAACCGCGAGGCGGCGCGATATTATGTCTCTTCTTCGATCGTCGCCGTTTTCGTGCCCGATCGTCGTCGTCTTCGTTCTTTCCGTCCTCCTCGCGAACGACGAAGTGTGCGCCATTCGCGTCCCGGATTTCACGACGGGGATAAAGTCGAAATTTTCCATGCTCAGCCCGAAGAACCGCGCCGCGAATAATGCGCGAGATGAACCGCTCGACGCCGCGTACATGGACGATAAAATCGTAGGGTGGGACGCCGTGAACAACCAACCGATTTACGACGAGAATTGGGACTCGAACAAAGCGTTGTTGGAAAAGTATAATCCAGGGAGCACGGAGAGGAAGGATCTGCCCACGTATAAACACGTGCCGACGAGAGAAGAGGAGCAGAATTGGCTGTATAAGGACAGGTGCGCGACGAGATTCGCATTTCTTTTTTTTTTGTGCTTCGCGGCGTTCGCGTTTGCCGTCGCGTTTTCGAAAGCATCGCAGTCTTCTTTACTCGCGATGATATGATGTTCATTCTTCTCTCTCTCTTCTCTCGCAAACAACAACAGCGAAAACGCGGAACTCATGAAGGAGTACGAGCGACGAAAGAGTATAGTTGAGGCACCGCCGGCGCCGATTTTGCAGGGCGATAGCACGAAAGCAGTCGATGAAGCCTTGTTGGGAGGGATGTCGCCTGAAGAGAGAGGGAAGATGGATAAGAGTTTGACGCCGTTTCAAAGGAAGGTGATGAACGCGATGTTAGGAGGCAGTCAAGTCGGCTCCGACGACTGTAATGTGGACGCGGTCAAGGCGGGATTTTTGTCGGATCGACAAATACGACATTTAAGAGAAGATAAGGCAAAGATAGGGAAGGATTCGTTTGTTCACGCGGCGGGAAAGGTGTCTAAAGGAGCGCACTTGCAGAGAAAATTGGATGCGGACGATGAATTACGACAGTGCGTGGAGGCGGTGGTCGTGAACGACATGTGCGATCGAGCCGCGGCGGGCGCGTATTTGAATAAAGTTTTGAAACAAGCCGAAGGCATGTGGAAGAAAATGCAAAACACGTCTATCAGAGATCACGCGAGGTACGAACCGTTAAACGAAAAAGCGGTGTTAGCCAGAGACCGATGGGGAGTGGCGAAGAAGTGCGTGGATTTGATGATGCCCGGATATTGGAGAGAAACGGTGGCGAGCGAAAAGTATAGAAAGAGAGAAGAAGGCATTTCGGAAAAGTCGAGAGTCTTCGCGGCGATGGGTGGTATGGAAAAAGGAAAGGTGAAAATAAACGGCAAGAAGATACACACGTGATCGCTATCGCGTCGTCTTTTTTCGTATTATTAACTACTGGTATCACCAACTCATCATTAAAACGACAACACGACAATTTATTATCATTTGACTATAAAAACATGTACGTTTATATTATAAACTCTCTATCAGTACCCGTTCGGATGCTTCTTCCTCCATTTCCACGCGTGCCCGAGACTCTCTTCTAAATCCACGTACCTGGCTTTCCACCCCAACTCTTCCTCGATTTTATCGACATTCGCGTACACTTCGGCGTAATCTCCCGGCCTCGCCTCTTTCTGCTCCACCACTTTAATCGGCACCTTCGTCACTTTTTTGCACGCGTTCACAAACTCTTTCACACTCACGCCTCTCCCTGTTCCAACGTTGTACAAACTCGGTGGATTTGCCGTCGCTTTTTCCATGGCTAAAATATGTGCGTCGATTAAATCCGTCACGTGAATAAAATCTCTCACGCACGTCCCGTCTCTGGTGTCGTGGTTCGTGCCCATCACCAGCAAATGCTCGATATTTCCTAACGCCGCGTCAAAGCACGCGCCGGATATTCTTCCGTGTCTCCTCAACTCCGGCCTGGGATACTCTCCCAAACGTCCTTTCGGATCGGATCCAAAAACATTGAAATACCTCAAAATCACCGCTCTAAACTCTGGATTGGCAAACGCGTAATCCCTAATCGCCTCCTCCGCATACAATTTCGACTTCCCGTACGGATTAATCGGCAACGTCGGCGTTTTCTCGGTAATCGGCAGTACGTCTGGATTCCCGTACGTCGCGCACGTGCTCGAATAAATCAACTCATTCACTTTAAATCTATCCATCGCTTGTAACAGCGTCGCCGTGTTACTCGTCACGTTTTTATAATACTTGTTCGGATCCGCCATGCTTTCCCCGACGTACGCAACCGCGGCAAAATGAATAACCTTATCCACTTTCGGCGACGTATCGAACGCCGCGTTCAAAACGTTCGCATCTGCCAAATCTCCATGTATCACCCGCAGCGATCTTCGCGGCTTCCCTAACTTCCCAATCTCCTTCTTCAGCGCTCGCAGCGCGCCTTCGTTCCCTCGACTTAAATTATCCACAATCGTCACCACGTGTCCTTCCTCGATTAATTTCAACGTCCCGTGCGATCCTATAAACCCAGCGCCACCGGTCACCAGCACGTGCGATTTTGAAGAATCCCCCGGTTTCGACACCGCCTTCGCCGCTTCGCGTCTGAAAGAAGAATCGATCCCACCACCACCAAAACTGCTCCCGCTGCCGTTCGCATCCTCGCTCCTCCCGAGGTACAAGAACAGCGTAAAAAGAACCGCCAAGGCGACCAAAACGCGCTGTCCAATCGTCGTGTTCGCGTTTAAAAGCGTCGAGAACACCGAGGAGGAGGAAGACGAGGAGGTGGAGGAGGAGAACATGGATAAAAATCTATTGGTAATGTTGCTATTATTAGTAGTATTCGTCGTCGTTTGTCTGAATTGCAATCGGTGGTGGTGCGATTCCCCTCCTCCTCGCGGCGAAGAATTGTTCGCGATGATGCTATTATTGTTTCCTTCCTCGTCCGCTCTGTTGTTTATCGCGTGATGAGTGTTGATGTTAGTATCGCGCGGAGATTGTCCTCGCGCTCTCAAATTGTGCATCTAACGATGTAAAAATCGCGCGCATGTATGTGTATTATAAAAGCCGGGCGCCGTGTGTGTATATTTGTGCGGACCCAAGGTCTTCTCGCGTCAGTTTTTCCCGAGAGATATCTTTGTCGTATCCACACTATATACGGACCCACGCGCGCACTGCACTGCACTCGTAAAGAAGAGAGAGAAGAGAGCAACAACAAAAGTAACAACCAAACATTATGGGCGCGAAACAATCCCAGGACGACCCGATCGCGAAGGAAAACGTCGCGCTGAGGCTCGAAATCGAGCAACTCCAAAAAGCTTTGCGAGAGGCTTCGAAAATCGGAAACGACGACAACACCGCGAATAATAATAATAACACCTCTGTCGTTGAAGATGAGAAGAAGAAAGCGTCCTCGACGACGACGACACCGTTAACGGAGAAAGAGTTAGAGAAGCGACTGCTTTTGGAGGTTGAATCGACGAAAACGGGCGTGGATTCCGCGGCGTTTGCGTCGAAACACGCCGCCGATCCGAAACACATCGTCGGCATCATCAAATCTTTAGCCGCCTCGAACATGGTGATCTTTTCGGAGACGGACAAGAGCAGGCTGAATTTAACCGAGGAAGCGCTGAGTTTTATCGAGGAAGGGAGTCCAGAAGCCAGAGCGTTCGCGTTCGTGAAATCGAAGGGCGGGGGTGGCGTGCCTTTGCCGGAGTTTAAGAAGCTGGAGAAGGCGATTTCCGAGGTGGGCTTTAAGCAAGCGATGCAGCAAAAATGGTTGGCGATGGATAAGGCGACGAATTCAGTCGTTTTGAAAGTGGAAGAGATCACGGACGCGTGCCAAAAGTATTTGACGCTGATTAAGGAAGGGAAGAAAGAGGAGGTGCCGGCGAAAGAGTTGGACGTGTTGATTAAGAAGAGAAAGTTGGCCAAGGTGGAGACGTGGAAGGAATATTCGGTGAGTCGAGGGCCGGAGTTCGCGTTGGAGAGGAAAAAGTTGGAACACGATTTGACGAAGGAGATGTTGGCGAGCGGGGCGTGGAAGTCGGCAGCGTTTAAGGAGTACACGCTCGTCCCGGGAGCTGGGAATATTCCAGCGAGCGGTCACGTGCACCCGTTGTTGAAAGTGAGAAGAGCGTTTCGCGAGATTTTCTTACAGCTCGGGTTTAGCGAGATGCCGACGAACAATTTTGTCGAGTCTGGTTTTTGGAACTTTGATACGTTGATTCAACCGCAACAGCACCCAGCGAGGGATGCACACGATACCTTTTTTATGAAGACGCCGGCAAAGGCGAACTTTGCACCGGAAGATTACGTGGAGAAGGTTAAGAAAATGCACGAGGTTGGCGGTCACGGATCGGTTGGTCATAACTACGCGTGGAAAAGAGAAGAGGCGGATAAGAACATTTTGAGAACGCATACCACGGCGGTATCGGCGAGAATGTTACATAAATTAGCAGAGGATGGGTTTAAGCCGTGTAAACTTTTTAGCATTGATCGCGTGTTCAGGAACGAAGCGGTGGACCGAACGCACTTGGCGGAGTTTCACCAAGTCGAAGGGGTTGTCTGCGATAAAGGTTTGACTTTAGGAGATTTGATTGGGGTAATTAGGCAGTTTTTCGCGCAGTTGGGAATGACCCAAGTTAGATTCAAACCTGCGTTCAATCCGTACACGGAGCCGAGTATGGAAATTTTCGCGTTCCACCCGATGTTAGGCAAATGGGTCGAAGTCGGAAACTCCGGCATGTTCAGACCGGAAATGTTGTTGCCGATGGGTTTACCGGAAGACGTCAACGTAATCGCGTGGGGGTTAAGTTTAGAACGACCGACGATGATTATGTTCGGCATTGACAACATTCGCGATTTGTTCGGAAGTAAAATGCAATTGCAATCGGTAAAGAACAACCAGCTGTGTCCGCTCGGCTTGGAAAAGTAGACAAACATTTAAACTGTTGTTAACGACATACGATATATATTAAAAACATGTGATTTTACGAGGCTTCTTTTTTACCCGCTGTCTCTTTCAATTCGATCCATCTCGAGAAGAAATCCGTCGAGCGATTCGACTGATGCCAAAACGAGGCACCTATGAAATCCTGATTTCGGATCGTCGGTAAGTTTTCACGTCTATTTGCAATCGTTTCGAGTATTGGAGGAATTGTTTTTTCTTTATCGAAGAGTTCGCTTCGTAACTCGACGCCGCGTTTGGATTGCTTCGTCCAAAGCGATTCGTTCGTGAACGAGTCTACGGCTGCAGACGCGAACGCCTCCGGAGTTGAGCAATCGAATCGACCGCCCCAGTTTAATTTGATATCGTCCATGTTATCGTATCCTTTCTCAAATACACCGAGCACACCAATTCCTTCGCCGCCAATCGGTGTCGTTATCACCGGTGTGCCGTATTTGAAACCTTCGATAATTTTCCCTTTAATTCCGGCACCGAATCGCAACGGCGCGAGTAACACTTTTGCTCTTCCTAGCGTTTCACCAATATCTTCGCAAAATCCTTTGACTAAGAAGCCGCTCTTCGTGTCGTTTAATTCATCGATGTGTTTCGGTAAACACGTCGCTCCGTAGGCGTGAAATTCTGCGTTTGGTAATTGTGCTCGAATAAGAGGCCAAATTTCTTTCTTTAAATATCTCAATCCGTCGACGTTTGGCGCGTGATTAAACGTGCCAATAGAAACGAACACGTCTTCTCTCTCCGCGTACGGTTTAATCTTACTCTCTGTATCGATCGTTTCAAAAAATGGCGCCAAACACAACTTCTCTTTTGGCACGCCGCACGCCGCGTGCAGCAACTCCAACTCCGCCGACGAACAAACTAACGTCAAATCTGAGCGGAAAATAGAGCTAATCTCTCGCGCAAAATCGTCGTCCGAAGCTTTCGGTTTCGCGTTTATCGCTTTTTCTATCGCGTTGCTACCACTGCTATCGATACCATCACTACTCGCACTACTACTTCTACCACTACTACCTTCCAAATTCACAATCCTCGCTCTCTCTCGCCTCAACGCGTGACAATCCTGCATATCCAACACGCGCAAAGCGTCCGAGCACATCTCTCGCACCCGAAACGAGTACGCCTCTTCCGCTAAAAAACGATCGAAAACGACCACATCGATTGGATTTCTTTTCTCGCACTCTTCTAAAACGCTTTTGAACAAATCCTCTCGATTCGGTATCACGTTCGCGTAAAACTTCACCCCTTTCTCCAGCAACGGTTTGTTCACCACTCCGTTCTCGCTCTCGTCCATTTTGGACGCGCAGACGTAGTGAATGTCGGAGTAACCGGCTTTAATAAATCCTTCCATCAAATCGCGAGTGCGCACTCCAGCTGCGGACGTGGTGGGAGATAAAGGCACGAAGGAAAGGAAGAGGACGGCGCCTTTTTCGTTCTCCGCGTTGACGTTCGTTGCGCCGGCAAAACGAGCAGAAGAAGAAGACGCGCGCGATTTGTTTCTTCGATGGCATCGGTAGCATCGAGCAGACGACGACGACGACGACGACGACGCAAAAGTAGAACCACTATCATCGATTCTTGAAAACGCGACGACGTTTCTCCCCGACGCACCACCGCGCACTCTCAAAGCGGAGATGGCGACGAGCGCGCAGCAGGTGGAAGTGCGCATTTTTTTATGAGGAGCAGAAAAGAAAGAAGAAAATGGATTTTACACTTTTCGATGCGTCGACCAATGCACGTATGTATGTAGTAATAGCACAAAGAATGTTTATATATAAAACGTTGTTAATGGTTTTTCTTCACTCACATAACGGTTGTTCGTTTTCGTAAAAAGCGCGGGCGGTTCAAGTTTCGTTACTTATTCTTGACTCTTCTTTCGAAGCGCTTCCAACTCGCTCTCGATGGCGTCGCTCACCGGTCTCCCCTCCGGCAACGAACCGCCCCCACTTCCGCTCTTCAACCCCTTCATGGCGGCCAACTCGTCTTCAACGCTCCCGGATTCCAACATTTTAAACTGCTCTTCCAACGCGTCCGACGCGGTCAACACCCCCACCGCTTCAGCCTCAGCTTCCGCCGCTAACACCTTCTCTTCCATTCTCTCAAACGCGCTCAGCGCGCTCGAAGTGCTCACGCCTTGAACCATATCCGCGACCGCTTTATTCGTCTTCGCGCTCGCCGCTCGCGCTTTCAAGGTATCCTTCTTCGCCTTGGCCTCCGCCATCTTCGTTTCCAACACTCTGGTATTCGCCACCAACTTCTCCACCGCTTCCTTCTGCTGAAGCAAATTTTCCTTCATCCCGTCGGCGTTCTCTTGGTACGATTTGCGTCTGGTCAACGCTTCTCTCGCTAAATCATCGTCGCCTTTTTCAATCGCCAACTGCGCTCGCTTATACCAATCGTCCGCGGTCTTTTGTGCCGCGTTATATTTGTTCTCCAATTGCTTCTGCGACGCCATCACTTGCGCCGTGGCTTGTCTCATCTTGATCAAGTCCGAGTTCATTTCATTCACGGTTTGGTCCAAGATTTTTTCCGGATCCTCCGCCGCCGTGATCAACGCGTTCGCGTACGACGACACGACGCGAGTAAACCTCGAGAACAAGTTCGCCGAAACGACCAGAGATTGTCCTCGATCTCTTCTCGTTTTGTTGTTGTTCGCTGGAGAAGGGAACGTGAAGAGCTGGGAAGCGTCGTCGTGACGTGTAGAAGTCTTCTGAATCGTCATCTTCTTCAAGGAAGATTTCCCGCTCATGAATCGAGACGTTCTCGCCGTAGAAATAGTCGCGGTGGTGCTCATGGCAGACATGACTCTTCTTGTTGTTGCCTGTCGTGTGGTTGCTTTCTCTCTCTCTTTCTCGCGCGCGCGCAAAGAAACTTTTTATAAAGGTAAGAGTGTGGATAAATTTGTTTTTTTTCCAATTCGAAGAGGCAACTTCTTCTCTTCTGGACCACAAAATAAAAGAGAGAGAGAGACACACACACATCATGTCGTCGAGAGCGCTGCGACGCTTGCAACAGCAGCAGAAGCAGGAGGAGGAGGAAGAAGAAGAAGAAGAAGAAGAAGAAGAAGAAGAGGAAGAAGATGTCGTGGTTCCGACGAAGAGCGCGTTCGCGGCATTTTTGACGATGATGGACGACGGCGAGGAAGAAGAAGAAGAAGAAGAAGAAGAAGAAGAAGAAGAAGAGAAAGAAGAGAAAGAAAGCGCAGCGCGAGAAGAAACGAAGAAGAAGAAGAATACCAAGAGGAGCAAGAAGAAAAAGAGCAAGAAGAAAGCGGAAGACGAAGGAGAAGAAGAAGACGATGATGAACTCGCGGCTGCGTTGAAAGATATTGGAATGCTCGAAGCGCCAAAGACGAGAGAAGAAGAAGAAGCGGGAGAGGCTGCGAAGACGACGACGGCGGCAAAATCGAGACGATACGACGAGTTGTTGGCGTGCGACGTGCGAAAACTGAAAGCGGAAGATGAGCTGAGACGGATGTTCAGTCCGGCGGGGATGGCGGCGTCGTCGAGTGCGAACGGAGGAGAGTTGAGCGGCGGTAGCGGCAGTAGCATCTTCGCGAGGCCGAAGAGCGGATGGTCGAACAAATCGCGCGCGATTGGGCTGGCGATGAAGAAGACGAAAAGCGTGGAGGAGAAGTTTAGAGGTGATTTAGCGTACAATGATGGCGATGGGGTTACTTCGTATTACCAGTTTTCAACTGGTGCGGCGTATGAAGACGCGAACGAGTTGTTTGAGAGAGCGAGGGAGACGCACGATCCGAGAGCGATATCGCACCTCTTGATAAAATATCCTTTGCACGCGGAGTCTTTATTAGCTATTAGCGACGTCCACATGGTCGTCGGCGATGCCGATAAAGGATCAGACGCCATCGAACAGTGCTTAGCGGCGTTTGAGAAATCGTTTCATAAAGACTTCATTGCAGACGTGAAGAAAGGGACGGCGAGGATTCCCATCGATCCGCCGGGGAAAGTGTTCATCGACGACGACGAAGATGAAGACGAGAGCATTTTTGACGTGACGGATGAATTGAGCGAGCAGCGCGAGAAATTAGAAGAAGCGATAGAGCTTTGGGACCAATCGAGGGAGAAGACGTTTTTAAAAGCGTTGTTCAAGCAGACATGTTCGTTGACTCGAAGAGGCTGCTACAACGCCGCGTTGGAGGTTTCCAAAATGCTCTTCAGCGTCGAGCCGAAAGATTATTTTTGCGTCGGCTTCATCATCGATTACGCGGCTCTTCGATCCGAAAACAATTTGGAGTGGTTGGAAGAGTTCCTCTCGTCAATTTTAGAACGACGCTTGTCGCCGTTCGATATGTGGTATCGACCAAACTTTGCGTACTCTTACGCGATGTGTTTAAAATTGCAAGACGAACAGAGCAAGACAAAGTCAAGCAAAGCCGACGAAGCTATGCGTCAGGCGATCATGCAACACCCGTTAGCTTTACACTTTTTAGTCGAAAAGCTCGATTTGAAGACGAGAGACGTGGAATGGTTTGAAATTATGGAGCGCTCAGAGTACTTTGAAAAGACGACAAAGAATAACAGCGCTGCCAATAACGCAAACTATGAATTCTCGTGCAAACTCTTCGCGGAGAGACATCATTATTTGTGGAGACCGGAGCGAATTCTGTCCTGGATGAAAGCTATTGCCCAAAGCGTCTGCGACGAGTATGAGCGGATGAATGTTATTTTGAATAGGCCCACGAATAGCGAGGAATGGAAGCAGGAGGAAGGCGAGCGCGACAAAATCTACGCGGAACTGAACTCTGTGACGTGGCATATGACGCGAATCGCAAACATCGATGATAGAGAAGGGAAGAATGTCGCGAGCATGTTTTCTCACGTCTCTTTCGAGGACTATCAAGACGTCGTAAAAAGACAACTCCCGGAGGACGACGAGAATCCATTCTTAGCACCGGCGCCGCAACGACGCAATAGAAACGAAAACAACCGCCAAGCCGCGATAGAGTTGAACGACCGAGCGCTCATCGCGGATGCGTTCGAGCGCTTCGCTGGCAGAGATAATGCCGAGTGGCAAGAGAACGGAATACCGGAAGAGGAGCTGCGAAACATCGCGGAAACGCACGGCCGAGGGAATGATCCAGGCGCGATTGGGATGATGCGTGCGTTCTTCGCGACGTTATTCCGCGGCGACGAAAACAACGGCGATTTCCAAAACGATAGACTGAGAGACGCCTTGCAACGACAACGAGGTGGAGATTAGGTTGCGCGATAATTAGTAGAATGAAATTAGATTAGCAGTGTGAGTACCAAGTACCTTGGCACCAAACGTAGCATGAATTGCGCACTTTTGTCTCTTTCGCTTTGTCTCTTTCGCTTTTGTCTCTTTATCCCTCCTCCGCATTCCACTTTTTCAGGACTGCTCTGACGATTTCCCAGGATTCCTGTACCGTTTGCTCCTCAAGCTTTCTGCTTCCCTTGCTTTCCTCCGGGCATAGTCGTTCAAATAAGGAATACTTGGCCTTCCAGGTTTCCGCGAAGAGCTTCTTCAGCTCGGGAGGAGGCTCAGACAAGTCGAGAATATTTATACCACGACGCTCGTAGTACTGGTGAATCGCGAGCACTTTGCTTTTCTCCTCCGGCGTCGATTTAATCACATCCGCCGTTATTCCTTTCTCCTTCATCATCTCTAAACCTATCGCCACATTCAAACCCGCCTTCTTCAAAGCCGCCTTCTTCAAAGCCTCCAAATTCTTCTTCCTCTTTTCCTCTCTCTCTTCTTTCTCCTCGGACTCCGACATCAACAGCGCGTCGTAATCAATCTCATCAAACTTCGAGTAATCGACCGGCATTTCTCTCTTCACCCGAGCGCGCGCGCGTGCTTCTTCTTAATCTCTTTCTTTTATTTTATATTATGAAACAAAGCATGCAAATGCGCATGTGAGTGAAGAGATCAAGCACTTGACAAGAGAAAAAAAGAAGAAAAACGACACGTCACACGCACACAAAACCACACACAAAAAAAAGCGGGCGGGGAAAAAAATGAAACGCAAACGCCCCGAAAAAGGATTAGAAGAGCGAGGCTCCATCGTTCCGCAAATCCTCCCGCGCGTGAAACGAGGCACCGTGCACTCCACTCTGCGTTTACGAGAAACGAGCGTGCCTAAACCCGGGAGAAACGTGCACAGATTGCGCGCGTTTTATCGCGCCATCGTTCCGGACAACACGGTAAGTTGTTACCTAATTTTCGTTTTAGATATATGTGTATACATATGCATCTCTCTCTCTCTCTCTCTCTCTCTGTTAACGAACGCTGATTTTGGTGCTCTTGTTCCTCTCTCTCTCTTTATTAATGCGTTGTTTACAGATACAAGCGACGTCTTTCCCGGACGTCCACGTGAAACGGTTCACCGATTGCGGACGGTACCTTGTTTGTTTCAGTCGAAATTT
>Ga0255761_10000855_pt1 | contig 28066 bp, 31 predicted proteins | sample 071ome_29_FD_179961 | JGI IMG/M metagenome (GOLD analysis project Ga0255761, IMG submission 179961) | Coastal salt marsh microbial communities from the Groves Creek Marsh, Skidaway Island, Georgia - 071407BT metaG (version 2) | ecosystem: Environmental > Aquatic > Marine > Intertidal zone >... | reverse complement strand
TTTAAGAATTTAATTTATTTGTAATCTTTAAAGCAAAAGCGTAATCAAAAGCCACTTCTTCTATAGCGGCATCTCTTCCTGATTTTCCACCGTGTCCAGCGTCCATCTCACATTTAAAAAGAAGTAAATTATTATCAGTTTTTTTATCTCTTAATCTTGCTGTGAATTTCGTTGGTTCGTCAAACAGAACCCTATTGTCAGAAAGGCTAGTAGTTATAAGTAAATTCGGGTAATCCATTTTCTTGATGTTATGGTATGGAGAATAAGACATGATGTATTTGAAGTGTTCTATATTCTCTTTCGCGTTTCCAAATTCATTAAATTCTCCAGCAGTTAAAGGCAATGAATGATCTAAATTTGTTGTTAAACTGTCTACAAATGGAACAGCCATAATCATACCTAAAAATAAATTAGGTGCTTCATTAACTACCGCACCCATTAACAATCCACCAGCACTGCCGCCATATCCAATTATTTTTCCTTTGCTAGTGTATTTTTCATCAATCAAATATTTTGCACATGAAATATAGTCTTTGAATGTATTTTTTTTGTTAAGCATTTTACCTTCTTCCCAAAATTTCATACCTCTTTCCATGCCACCTCTTATGTGAGCTGTTGCCCAAATAATGTTTCTATTAATTAAACTTAATCTTGTCGTAGAAAAGCTTGGAGAAATTGAATGTCCATAACTTCCATAGCCATACAATAATAAATTTGCTGATCCATCTAACTTTGTGTCTTTATGGTAAGTAATTGTTATAGGAATTTTTCTACCGTCATGTGCAATACAGTTTTTTCTTTTAACAATATAATCATCACGATTATAACCAGAAGGTATTTCTAATTCTTTAACTAATTTTTTTTCTTTTGTTTTAATATTATATTCATAAGTTCTAGTAGGTGTTTTTGGAGACTCATAATTCACTCTTAAAATTTCAGTATTCCTATCTTTCTGCATTAGGCTCATACTTGGACTAATAATTTCTTCATCAGAAATAATTAGTTCTTCTTCTTGATTTGTTTCTAAATTTCTAACAAATAATTTTGGAAGAGCGTCTACCCTTTCCGATCTTATCATCCACTTATTTAAAAGAACAAAACCTCCGATTAAGACTTCATCTTTTGCTGGTATATAGTCTTCCCATTTTCCAAGTTCTTCATGTTTGCAACGAGATATCTTAAAATCTTTTGCGCCTTCATTTGTATGCATCCAAAAGTAACCACCCCAACTATCGATTGAATATTCTATGCCTTCTTTTCTTTTTAAAATTAATTGTGGTTTAGGTTTTGTTTGGTTTTTGTCAAAGTAATAAACCTCTGATGTTGTATGTTCAGAAGCAGAGATAAAATAGAATTTTTCATCAGAACTTGTTCCAATTCCACATGTGAAACGTTCATCTTTTTCTTCAAAGATTAATTCATCCTCTTTAATTTTAGCTCCAAGTTTGTGTCTAAAAATTTGTTTAGGTCTATGAAATTTATCTAACTTAGAATAAAAAAAATACTGATCATCATATGACCATGTAATCCCACCTGCTGTATCAGGTATTGGGTCTTCAATTATTTTATTATCAGCAATATTTCTTACGTAGATAGTGAAATATTCACTTCCTTTGTCATCGATAGAGTAGGCAAGCAACTGATCATTATTTGAAACAGCAATATCTCCAGTACTAAAGAATTTCTTTCCTTTAGCTTCTACATCGCCATCCCAATAGGTTTCAATTTTATTATCTCCTATTTTTCTTCTTAATTTTTTTGAATAATTTCCTTCTTTAGTTACTTTTGTCCAATATTCATATTGTTTATCTTTAAAAGGCAAACTTTCGTCATCAAGTTTTATACGACCTTTAATTTCTTCAAAGAGTTTTTTTTGTAGAGGCTCTGTTTCAGCCATTGTTTTTTTAGTGAAAGCATTTTCCTCTTCTAAATATTTTTTAACTTCTGGTAATAATTTTGAGCCATCTTTTAAAACTTCTAAAATGTTTTCTTGGTGTACCCAGGCATATTCATCTTCCCAATCGATATTATGGCAGGATTTTATTGTCGGTTGTTTACGTAATTTTGGTATATTCATAAAAAAAAATTATTATATGAATTTTTTATTACTTGGAACTATCTTATTCGTCATAGTTTATCTATTACTTAATTGGTTTGTCAGAGCTAGTAGCAAAACTATTGCAAATGGAACTAGAAAAATAATTTTAGCTTTATCACTAATATTAGCTTTTTTATTAACTTATGCCGGCAGATTTTTATTTTCTGTCCCATTGTTATTGATCTTTTTAAATGCTTTAAAAATTAAAGGTCTTTCAACATTCCAAATTTTTCAGTTATGGAGATTAATACAATTTTTAAGAAGCACAGGCAGATTTTCCTATGGAAGCAGAAACAGTTTTAATGCAAGCAGTGTTGGCATCGAAGAGTCTTATAAAATTTTAGGCTTAAAAAGAGGTTGTACAAAAGAACAAGTAATTAAAGCGACCAATCAGCTTCAAAAAAAAATTCATCCTGATCTTAATCGCGACACTAATACAGAAAGGTTAAGTCAATTAGTCAATGAAGCAAAAGATAAAATATTAAAAGAAGATTTTAGTTAATTAGTCGTAGAGAATTTTCTAAAACTTTTTCAAAACTAATTTTGTCTTTTCCTAATGTATCATGCGTTGTTGTTTCTTCTGTTTCTCCTTCTGGCACAATGATAGAAATATTTTTAGAATATTTTCCATAAGCCATTACCGGGCTATCCATAAATAGTGCTAAGCACTTTAAACCAAGAGCTGAAGCAATGTGAAGCCAGCCAGTATCATTACCAATATAAGCATTACAATTTTTCATAATAGGAAGAGCATTTTTTATTTCTAGATCTTTGAATGACACACAATTTTTACTAATTGATGAATTTAAAAATTTATTAAAAAGCTCTTGATCTTTTTGGCCACCACATAAATAAAATTTACAAGGTGTGCTATTATTAAGTTTTTCTGCAAGCTTAAGATAATTATTTATGTCCCAGCGTTTAGTTGGGCCACTAGCAGAAAAACCAATGCAAATATGTTTAAATTTATTTTCAAAATTATATTTTTTTTTAATTTCAGTGACTTCATTTTCATTTAAAAATATATTTGGTTGAGTTGAAATAGTTTCACCTAAATTCTTTTCAGTAAAGTTTTTTGCAGAAGTTACAATGTTATCTTTTTTTGTAAAAAGCGGGTATTGATAAATATTTTTTATTCCACAAAGTTTTGCTATCAATAAGTATCTAAGCGAACCGTTAAAAATATAAGCAGCATCGAATTTTTTTTCTTTTATTTCTTTTACTAGTTTTAAAAAGCCAGAGAGACCATCGTGTCTTCCAGGATTTTTATTACCTCTTTCAAGATAGATAATCTCATTAATATTTTTATCATTGGCACATAATTGTTTTGCTCTAGAATTTTCTTTGACAAGCAAAGTGACTGAGGAATGAAGTCTTTTGGATATTGCATGAATATAAGGTAAGAAAATAACCATATCTCCAATCCCCATTCTTTGCTGAATAACTAAAACTTTCATATTTATTAATTTGTTAATATAACTTAGATACTTAAACTAAGGTAAAAAAATGATCAAAAACGGAGTATACGCAGCAGGACTAAGTTTATTAAAAAAAGATTTATCACTCGATGTGGAAGCAACCATAGCGCATGCGGAATCAATAATTAAAAATGGTTTACACGGTGTATTCTTTTTTGGCTCTACAGGTCAAAGCCAATTAATTTCAGTATCAGAAAAAAAAGAATTAATAGCTAGAACAGCCACAAGTAAATTTAGAGATAAATTCTACATGGGCACAGGAGTAAATTCTCTAAAAGAAAATATAGATATTATTAGATATGCAATGGAATATGGTTATCAAACCTTTTTGATTATGCCTCCGGCTTACTACAAAGGTAATACCGATGAAGGTGTATTTAATTTCTACGCTGAAATAATTGCTAAAGTTCCTAAAGTTAAAATTATTTTATATAATTTTGAAAAGTTAAGTGGTTATTTATTTAATCCAGAAATAGTTAAAAGACTAGCTGAGCAATTTCCAAAGCAAATTATTGGATGTAAAGATTCTAGCTATAATCTTTTTGAAAATTTAAAAATACCTGGTTTTAAAATGTTTCCAGGATCAGAAGCAAAATTGTTAAAAGGTCTTGAACTAGGCTGTCACGGATGCATATCTGCGGTAACAAATGTCACTCATTCTTTAGCACGTAAAGTGTTTGATGATTTCGAAGAAAAAAAACAACAAACGGTTAACGAACAGTTGGTAAGTGTAAGGCAAACTTTTGACAAGCATTTGCTGATTGCAGCGCTTCATACTTTTCTTTCTTCAGATGATGACAAATATAAAAATATATTGCCGCCATTAACTTTATTAAGTTCAGAAAAAAAAGAAGAATTATTAAATAATTTAAAAAAATTAAATTTTATACCTATTAAAAATATTGCTGCTTAAAAATGCTTTTAGCAAGGTTTTTGAATAATCTTTTTAGAAAAGGTGGTTTTTTTTTAGAGGACGCCTTTGGTAGAAGACATATTATAGGCACACCGGACAAAAACGAACCTATCGAATTAAAACTCAATGATAAATCATTACACTACAAGCTATATTTGTATCCAGACTTATACTTTGGTGAAGCTTATACTGATGGCAGTCTTTATTTTAAAAAAGGTTCTTTAACAAATTTTTTAAATTTAGCACTAGAGAATATTGGTAGAACTAAAATTAATACATTTAATAGATTAATAAATAAGTTTAGAGGCTCGTTCAGGCTTTTAACAAATTTTAATTTTATAAAAAAATCTAAAATGAATGTAGCGCACCATTATGACGTATCTGATGAATTATATTTTTTATTTTTAGATCCTTTAAAGCAATATTCTTGTGGTTATTTCAAAGATGCAAACGATACTTTAGAACAAGCACAAATAAATAAAATTAATCATATAATTAAAAAACTTGATATTCGGCCTAATCAAAAAATTTTAGATATTGGATGTGGATGGGGTTATTTAGCCATGGAAATTGCTAAACAAAAAAATTGTCAGGTGACAGGAGTGACTCTTTCAGAAAATCAATACAATCATGCAAAGCAAAAAATCAAAGAACAAGGTCTTGGTAATCAAGTTGAGATAAAATTAGTAGATTACAGAGAGTTGGATGAAAAGTTTGATCGAGTAGTTTCAGTAGGAATGTTTGAGCATGTAGGAAGAAAGTTTTATAATATTTTTTTTAAAAAAGTTTTTGATTTGTTAAATGACAAAGGAGTTGCTTTAATACATACGATTGGTAGTGTAGATGCTCCAAGAGATCCTCAGCCATGGATTACAAAATATATATTTCCAGGAGGTTATACTCCAAGCTTAAGTCAAATTATGACGCCTATTGAAAAATCAGGTTTGATAGTATCTGACCTAGAGGTGTTAAAAATTCATTATGCGCATACTCTTAGACATTGGAAAGAAAGATTCTTTAAAAATAAAGATAAAGTTTTAGAGATGTTTGATAAAAAGTTTTACAGAATGTATGAGTTTTATCTAGCATCTTGTGAAGCAGCATTTAAATTCGGAGATCAAGTAGTTTATCAAATACAACTTTCCAAAGAGTTAGACACAACACCTTCTACGAGAGACTATATTTATAGATAACTTACTGCTATTAAGAAAATAGTTTAGTAGATCATGAAAAAAAAGAAAAAAAAAATTATTAAAAAAACTAAATTTTTTTCAAAGAAAAAATCTGTAAGAAAAATACAGAAAAAAAGATTTATAAAAAAAAATAAATTTAAGATTAAAAAAAAAACTAAACCAGCATTTGGTAAAAAGAAAAAATTTAATTTTTTAAAAAGAAAAGGTTTAAATAAAAAAAACATTAAAAAGATAAGAATAAATAAAAGAACTAGAGCACTTATAACTTCATTTATTAGACTAAAAGATAAATTTAGATTGAATTTTCTATTTAAATTTAATTTAAATCCTTTTCCTGTTATCTCAAAATTTTTTCAATCAATTCCAAATTTTATTGAAAGTTATAAAATAATTTGGGCAGAGGAGCGAGAACGAAAGAAACAAGAAAAAATTAAACAAATGGCACTTGAAAAACAAGAGGCTATTAAAAGAATAAAATTAGAAAAAGAATTATTTAAAAAACAAAAAGAAAGAGAATTAAAAGAAGAAGCAGCTTTAGTTCGAGAGAGGAAAAAAGAATTACAAAGATTTTTGAGGCTCGAACAGGCAGAAGTTCGTAAAGAACAAGCAGAAAAACAAAGACAATTCTTAGAACAAATTAAATTAGAGAAAAAAATTGAACAATTTAGAAAAAGAGAGGCGCTAGAGATTAAGAATTTAGAAAAATTTGTTCTAAGTCAAGAAAGAGAGTCTTACGAAGAAGTTCAAGCTAGAATTGAAAAAATAAAAATAAAATATCAAGCTTTAAGAGATCAAAAAATTAGAGAAAGAGTTGAGCAACTAGGTATTAAAGTTGAAGAAGGAGAAGATCGAGCCACACTCTTAGAAAAAGAAAGATTATACAATGAACAGCGTCAGAAAATAGAATTTGCCTTAGAAAGTTTTTATCGATCTGCTCACAGCTTGTGTTTTCAAATAAACAAAAGATATATTCCAAAATATTTAAATATTTTAAGAGTTGTAGACAGAAGATTTGAAACAGGAGAGATTTTTATAAAATGGGACGAAGCTTCAGATGAAGATTGGTTGATTTTAATTTATATTAAAAATAATTCTCCTACGGAAGGCATTATAATTGAAGATAAAACTAATCCTGAAAAAAATATTTCTCACGAATTTAAATCAAACGAAATATTTAAAGCCAGCGACATGATGGTAGATTCTTTGACTAATTTATTAGACAGCGAGAGAAAAAAGAGAAAAGCTAGTTAAAAAACAATTACAATGAGTTTTAAAAGATCTGCATTAATAGAAGTATTTACAAAGCGTGCAGAAGATTACATGTCTTCAGACTTTGTAATTTTTAATGAAACAGCAACACTGAAAGAATGTGTTGAAAAAATTCAAAAAGAAAAAAAGTCTACAATTATTTTAGTTAAAGATAATAAATTAAGCGGGATACTTACCGAGCAAGATATAGTCCGAAAATTAACTTTTAAAGTAAATTCTGACGAACCAATCAAGACACATATGAGTAGTCCCGTAAAATATGTGCACGATTATGATTTACTCTACCATGCAATAGGAACCATGAGGAGAAATAATCTTAGGCATTTGCCAGTTGTTAGTATGAGCGGCGATGTAAGAGGAATAATTCACATGCACAGAGCTCTTGAAGCAGAGTTGGGAGATAGTATTAAAGAAATAGATCAAATTACTTTTGAAAAAGATGAAGAGGGTATTATTAAATTTAAAAAACAACAAATTCAATTAGCTGAAAATCTTTTAGAGAATAAGGCAAGTGCTTTTGATGTGAGCTACCTGCTTAGCTTTATGAATTTAATTATTTATCGAAGAGCAATTCGATTAGCGCAAAATAAAGTTAACAAATTAAATATAATTCATAATATTCCAGATTTTTGTGTGATCGTGATGGGTTCTGGCGGAAGAATGGAAAGTTATTTACACCCGGATCAAGACAATGGAATAATTTATGATTTAAAAAACTCAAAAGAAAATCCATCCGAAGTAGATAAATATTTTTTTGAACTAGCTAAAGAATTTACTAGAATTCTTGATGCTGCTGATATTCCTTATTGTAAGGGAGATTTGATGGCTTCTAATCCACTTTGGAGAAAGTCAATAGATGATTGGATGACACAATTAGATAATTGGATACAAAGCTCAAATGATGACTCATTAAGATATTTAGATATGCTTTATGATTTTCAACCTGTTTTCGGTAATGAGAATTTGGCAAAATCTTTAAGAAAATTTTTACTAAAAAAATTAGAAAAAACTCCTCAGTTTTTAAAGTATTTGTACAAAAGAGACGAGAGAACAAATGCAGCTATAGGTTTTTTTGGACAGTTTATTTTAGAAAAAAATGATGAAGAAAATTTAAATTTATTAAATTTAAAACACACAGGAACACTTCCATTAGTAGAGTCTGTTAGAATGTATTCCATCAAACACCAAGTAGATAAAGGTTCAACTATAGAAAGACTTCAAGAATTAACTGCCAAAGAAGTTTTTACGATTGAAGAGTTTGATTTTTACAAAGGAGCTTTAGAATATTTATCCTCCATTATCATGGGCGTGCAAATAAGACAGTTTAAGAAGAATTTACCTATTAAGAATTACATTGATCCTAAGGCTCTTTATAAAAGAGAAAGAAAATTATTAAAACTCTACTTAAAAGAAATTAAGAATTTGAAGTTACGATTAAAAGGAGATTTTGGTGAAGAGTATATTTAATTTTTTAGGCAGTTTACTTCCAAAGAAATTTCATGACAGAAAAATTAACGATGAAACATTTTGTGTGATTGATACAGAAACCACAGGACTTAATGTAAAAAGTGGTGATCGAATAATTTCTTTTGCTGGTATAAAAGTTTCCTCATTAGAATTATCAAAAGAAGTTTATGATCAACTTATTGATCCGGAAAGAGATCTTCCTTTAGCATCATCTAAAATACATGGTATTTTTCCATGGGATTTAGAAGGTAAACCCAAAATAAGAGAGGTAGAACATGAAATTTCTAACTTTATCTCCACAAGTTCAATTGTTGGACACAATGTTCAATTTGATCAAGATTGTATTGTTACAACAATGCCTATGAGTGAATTGGCTTTAAAATTTAAAACCAACCCAGTGTTAGATACTTTTTCTCTTTCAATTTCTCTTTTTCCAGAGTTAGAAAGTTATGAACTTTCTGATCTTTGTAATAAGTTTAAGATTAAACCAGAGCCTCGTCACACCGCTTTAGGCGATAGCATCATGACAGCTAAATTATTAATTATTCTGTTAAATAAAGCTTTAGAGAAAGGTGCTAAGAGTGTTTATGATTTAAATAAAATTATGAAGCAGTCTTATGCAATTTCAAAACATCTAAAAGAAAAAAGACATTTTTAATTTAAAATATCTTCTAATTTTTTAACTTCCCCAATCTTAAATATTATAGCGTCTTCTTTTGAATAACCATATTGAGACGCAGCATTTTTAAATCTTATAGGCGGCTCCATAATAGGCTCAAGCGAGAGCACTACTGTTCCCCAATGCATACCAATAACTTTTTTTGATTTAAGATCTTGGCCAATATTTAAGGCTTCTTCAGGTGTGGCGTGGTAAATTGATTTATCAAACATAGGTCTAAAATCATAAGCCCCAATATTTATGAAGGTAATATCAATAGGGCCATATTTTTCGCCTAGGGTCTTATAGATATTCCCGTACCCAGTATCACATGAAAAAAATAATTTTTTATTCTTGTACTCAATTAAAAAACTGCCCCATAAGGTTTTATTAGTGTCAGTTAAGCTTCTCTTTGACCAGTGAACAGCTGGCATTAAAGTTATTTTTAACTCATCATTAATTTCTATGCTTTGGTACCAGTCGATTTCGTTTACATCTTTAAAATTATTTTTATTAAAATATTTAGCTAAATTTAATGGTGTAATTACTTTAGCGTTTTTATGAGGGAATTGTTTTATTGTTTTATAATCTAAATGGTCATAATGATTATGAGTTAATAAAAACAAATCAGTTTCTGGAATATTTTTTAGAGGTATAGCAGGTTCGACATATCGCTTAGGTCCAAATATTAGCGGTCCGGCATTTTTAGAAAACAAAGGATCAGTGATTATTGTTGTATCTCCTAATTTGATTAAAAAAGTAGCATGCCCAATCCAAGCTATATAACTATCGTCTTTTAAATTTTTCAGATCAGATAAAACCTTTTCTTGAGGAACTAGATGCTCTGAAGGATAAGTTAAATCTAACTTTTTCTTCTCTTTACTGAATGTTGAGTATGAAAATTTAATATCACGAGATCTAACTGGACTACCTTCAGGGTTCCTAAAAGTACCGTCTTCATTATGATGATAAGGTTTATTTTCCACAGCTTGTAATAAAATATTTGATAATAAAATAGTAATAAATATTAAAAAAAATCTCACTAAATTAATGGCTTAGTGTAACTTGTTTTTTCTTGTCTTATCATTAATTTTATTTCCGTATTCAGCAATTTTGTCCCATTCATTTTGTTTTTTTGTTTTTTCAGCTTTATAGGAAACGATAAGAGGAAAGATAATTAGTATAGCTGTAATAGCTACGCACAGTATAATCACAATGGTCAAATTCATACTGTGCAATACATATCAAATTATAAAATAATTGACAGTATTTTTAGCTATTTTTAATGCAGTTTTCTCTGTTTATTTTTTTATCAAAATTTTGGGCTGTTGATTTATCAACGATCCAAACATATGATTTTTCAAAACTACCGTCAGCCGTTGGAGATGTACATCGCTTACCAAGCTTCACACTTTGTGCTGAACAATTAGCTAAGATTAAAAATAAACTTAAGTAAATTAATTTTTTCATAGTTTATATTTAATTAATTAGTTTGACTAACTGTTGGTCTAATATTGGTCTGATTGTGTTTTAGAAATTTAATAGTTGGATGAATTTGTTAACTTAGATATAGTTTAAGTGATGGCTGATATACATAAGTATAATGTTAAAGTTTATTATGAAGATACCGACGTTGGAGGGATCGTTTACTACGCTAACTATTTAAAATTTACTGAAAGAGCTCGAACCGAGATGATTTATGATTTATTTAAATTAAGCCATCAAAAGCTTAAAGACCAACACGATGCTATATTTGTTGTGCGTTCATGTAACATTAAATATGTAAAATCAGCTCTTTTTGAAGATAATTTAACTGTAGAGACATCCATAGTTAAAAAATCTCAGGTACGTTTAAACTTACTTCAAGAGGTTAAAAGAGGTGAAGAGCTACTAATCTCTTCAGGAGTTGAACTTGCGGTTGTAAACAAACAGGGGTCTGTGACAAAATTACCTGAAAGTTTATTCAAAAAATTAAAATAATTGAAAAATTCTTAAAAAGATTAAAGATTTGTCATAGATCAGACATGATTGAGAGTTATTTCACTCTTATGCAATCAACTACAAGAAATAAAAAAGTAAGAGTTAGAGTAAAAAATAGACGTTTTAAAAAATTATCAATGTTTCAATTGCAAAATAGAGCAGACAGCAATTGTTGGGGTAATTGGGTAAGCAGAAGAAGCATCTAAGTAAGCTAAGCATCTAAGACAATTCTAAGTAACTACTTTCATTGAAATAGAATATACTTTAATCATGGATATTAAAGTATACGCCGATACCATTTGCGGATGGTGTTATATTGGTCATGCAAAGCTTGCAAAAGCTATTGAGCATTTTAAAGAAATTAGGTTCAATCTTTTACACGTTCCATTTCAGTTGAACCCGGATATGCCTAGCGAGGGAATTAATAGAATTGATTATCTAAGATATAAATTTGGCGGCGAAGATATTGCTCAGCCTATGTATGATCGTATGACCGAAGAAGCCAGCAAAGCAGGCTTAAATTTTAATTTAAAAAAAATTCAAATAACTCCCAATACAACTAAATCTCATATACTAATTAATTTTGCTTTTTCTGAAAACAAAGGGTTAGAGGTATTAGATGAAGTTTTTCAATCTTATTTTTATAAGGGCATTGATATTGGAAACGCTGATAATCTAATTGGTATAGCTAAAAAATTTAATTTAGACGCAGACAAAGTAAAAAAACTAATGTCTTCCAAAGAAGAAATTGAAAAGGTAAAATTAAGTGATCTAGAGGGCAGAAACAAAGGTATTAACGGCGTTCCTTTTTTTGAAATTAACAATAAAACTTATATTTCAGGTGCTCAAAGTAAGGAAAATTTGATAGAAGCTATAAAAGTAAATTTATAATTATTTATCTCACATGAAAAAAAATAAAAATTCAAAAAAAGTGGCTATTGTAATGGGTAGTCAATCTGATTACCCAGTGATGAAAAAATGTGAAGAAATTTTAAAATTATTACAAATAAAATACGAAACCCAAATTGTTTCTGCTCACAGAACGCCAGATCGAATGTTTCATTTTGCTAAAAAAGCTGAAAGAAATAATTATGCGGTAATTGTTGCAGGAGCGGGAGGCTCTGCACATCTTCCTGGTATGATAGCATCTATTACAACCGTACCGGTCATCGGTGTACCAGTTGAGACAAAAAAATTAAAAGGATTAGATAGTTTGCTTTCAATTGTCCAAATGCCCAAAGGCGTACCAGTTGGTACTTTGGCAATAGGAGAGAGCGGAGCTTACAATGCAGGTTTATTATCTGCTTCCATAATAAGTTTAATTGATCCAAAAGTTAAAAAAAATTTGGAAAAATGGCGAAGAAAGCAAACAGCTTCAGTTAAAAAAAAACCAAGATAGTTATGGCTAAAACAAACCCTGCTTTAGGAATTATTGGCGGTGGGCAATTAGGAAGCTTGTTAGCTTCAGCCGCAAAAAAACTAAATATTCATACAGTCGTATTGACTGACGATAATCAAGCTCCAGCTAAACATTTTTGTAATGAAATAATTACTGCAGATTATAGTGACAGAGCTAAGGTTAGAGAATTTGTCAATAAAGTAGATGTAGTAACTTTTGAATTTGAAAATATACCTGTAAATATTTTAGAGGGAATTGCTCAATTTAAACCAGTTTTTCCAAAACCAGCAATTAATAAAATTGTACAGAATAGGTTATTAGAAAAACAATTTGTTAATAGCCTAAACATTCAAACAACATTATTTGAGCCAATAAAAAATAAATTAGATTTATCAAGTCTTAAACATTTTTCCCCAGCTATTTTGAAAACAAATACATTAGGTTACGATGGTAAAGGGCAGTATGTCTTAAATAACCAAAAAGATTTTGATGATTTAAATATTTCTTTTGATCAAGATTATATATTAGAAAAAAAAATTGATTTAGATAAAGAAATATCTGTAATTGTTACGCGATACCAAGATGGAACCATCATATCTTACGAACCCATTGAAAATGTTCACAAAGATCAAATTTTAAATCAATCTTCTATTCCAGCCAATATTAGCAAAAACTTATTTGAAAAAGCGCAAGATCAGGCAAAAATAATTGCCGAGAAATTAGATTATGTTGGGACGATGTGTGTTGAGTATTTTATAGATAAAAAAAATAACTTATTAGTTAATGAGATAGCTCCCCGTGTTCATAATTCGGGTCATTTAACTATAAATGCTTTTAACATTAGTCAATTTGAAAATCATGTTCGGGCAGTTTGTAACTTAGAAATTTTACCAATTAAAAAAGTTAAAAATGCTAAGATGCTAAATATTCTTGGTTTAGATATTGAAAAATATAGAGATAAGAAATTTAGTAATAACGAATATTTTTTTGATTATTTAAAAAAAGAACCTAAAGAAAAAAGAAAGATGGGTCACCTAACAACGCTAGTTGATTAAATTTGTTTATTGGATAGTTATTCTATGCATAACCCGATGACCATCAAAATCATTTACAGGATTGTGTAAGATTGCGTAATTATCCCATATTGCTAAACAATTAGGTTCCCAAGCAAAGCTATAAATAAATTCATCTTTAATTTGATGTGCAAAGAGGAATTTTAAAAGTTTTGAACTTTCATCCTCACTCAGACCTACTAATTTAGTTACGTGCCCTGGAGATAAATAAATAGATTTTTTTCCATTAGTCTCATTTGTTTTAACTATTGGATGCTCTGCCCAAAGAGATTTTGGATCTACACCAGTTCCTTTTTCAGCTGTTCGGTTATCTCTTGTCTTTGAAATAGGACCATCAGCACTAAAAATTGCTTTTAAGTTTTCTATTTTATCTTTGTAATCATTTTCTAATTTTTCATAACTTAAGTACTGAGAGGCAAAGCGCGTATTACCTTTCCCCTTTTCAGGAGTTTTTACAGAATATAACATTGTAATTTTTGGTGGAGTTTTTGTGTAAGTGGAATCTGTATGCCATCCTTCCCCAAACATAATTTTTTCTCCAGGTTTTTTTTCTACAACAGTAATCTCAGGAAAGTTTTCTAGACCCTTAAGCATTGGATAATCAGCACAAGTGCCAAAGTGTTTAGCTATTTCAATATATTTAGCTGAAGATAAATTTTGTTTTCTAAAAAAAATTACACCAAAGTTATTTAAAGCTTTCTTTATTTCATTGATGGTTTCTGAATTAGCTGAATTTAAATCAGTTTCTATTAAAGCCCCAACATTATTCTTAAATGGTTTAACTTCTAAATTTTTCATTTTTAAATTGCAGTTATTAAACTAGGATCATTATTGATAGGATTATTAACATCTTTTGAGATGGGGTGAAATTTTAATTTTGGTGGCTTTATTGCATTCAGTATTTCCATGCCATTTTTTTTTACGTTTAGATAATTATTAATTTGGCTTTTGTTAATTATAAAAGGTTCTCTTTGGTGTATTGCGCTAATGTTTTCACTTGCTTCTCTAGTAATAATACAAAACTTATTATTTTCAAATACACCTGCAAAAAATAATAGTTCGTTATCTTCTCTTGTAAAATAATAAGGAATTTTTTCTTTATCTTCTCTTTTCCACTCATAATATCCATCAGCTATGATCAGACATCTTGATGTTTGTATTAATTTTTTAAAGGAAACTTTTTCCATTAATGTTTCAGCTCTTGCGTTAATTAATGGTGTAAAATCTTTTTTATCTTTTGCCCATGAAGGCACTAAACCCCATGTGGAATTCTCTAGTGCTTTACCATTTGTATAAGATTTTATGATTGGTAGTTTTTGAGAAGGGTGAGCATTGTAGTTATCTGAATCTTCTACTTTTATATTTGTTTTTACAAGATCTAATGTTTTAGAAACAGGTTTTGTAATGACATATCTTCCGCACATTATTTTTTCTTTTTTTCTCTCTTTAATTTTCTTTTTTCTTTAAGCGTTAATTTTGCTTTTTTCATAACACTTGAATCCTTAAATGATTTGCCGCTATATCTTTTCGACATTTTTGATACCTCGTTTAATTATTTTTAGAAAACCTTTGGTGTTTCTTTTTTTTCTTTTAAAGTCTAAATACTGGGCAAAAGTTCTTTTTCGTTTTTTGGCCATACGATAACTTATCAAAAAAGTTGTAAAGCTTCCACAAAGGTATATAGATCCATTAATAACTAAGTTTAATTTCTCCCAAAAAATATGGAAAATTTTAGATCACTCAATCTGGAGCAAACCTTAATGGACTCAATTGCTTTCATTAATTTTAAAACTCCCACACCTATTCAGGCACAAGCTATTCCAGTAGCTTTAGAGGGAAAAGATATATTAGGAACTGCTCAAACAGGAACAGGCAAAACAGCTGCATTTGGAATACCCTTAATTAATTTCTTACTAAAAACAAAAAAAGACAATGCTTTGATTATGACCCCCACTAGAGAACTTGCTGCTCAAGTTATGCAAACCATGAATAGTTTAATTGGTAGGGGCAATATTAGAACAGCTTTATTAATAGGTGGTGACTCAATGCAGAAACAATTAAAGCAGATGAGAAGAAACCCAAGGTTAATAGTTGGAACACCTGGTAGAATTAATGATCACTTAAAACGAAACACACTTAGATTAAATAACACTACTTTTTTAGTTTTAGATGAAAGTGATCGGATGCTAGACATGGGCTTTACACCTCAAATTAACCAAGTTTTACAATCAGTTCCAAAAAAACATCAAACATTATTATTTTCAGCCACCCTAGGTAATAATATTATTCAATTGGCTGAAAGATATTTATCAAATCCTGTAAGAATAGCAGTTGGTTCTACATCAACTCCAATAGACAAAATTAAACAAGAAGTAATTCATGTAAAAGATGGAGATAAATACAATCAACTGATTAAAGAAATTTATAATCGACAAGGCTCTATATTAATTTTTGTAAAAACAAGAAGAAATGCAGAGAAGATGGTCAAAAGATTAAAATATGATGATCATGATGCTGATGCAATTCATGGAAACTTAAGACAAAGCAAAAGAGATAGAGTTATAAAAGCTTTTAGAAATGGGCATTTTAGAATTCTTGTTGGAACTGATGTTGCTAGCAGAGGACTTGATATTCCAGCAATTAAACATGTCATAAATTTTGATTTACCTCAATTGCCTGAAGATTTTATTCACCGTGTGGGTAGAACTGCTAGAGCTGGCGCAGATGGTTCGGCACTTAGTTTTATTGGTGAACAAGACAAAGGAAAATGGAATGCAATTCAAAGATTAATAGATCCAAATTTTAAGCAGGAAAAAGAAAGCAAAGATCATAGAAACAACAGGAGAAGGTCGTTTTCTAGAAATAGAAATAAAAATAGAAATCGAGGAAGAGATCGATTTTCTGAAAGAAAGAACTTTTTTGATAAAGAAAAAAGAGAAGGGCAAGGTAAAAAGAATTTTCAAAAAAATAGAGATTTTAGAGACAACAGAAATAGTGAAAAACCAAATAGCTCAAATAATAATTCAAGAGATTTTAGAAAAAATAATGAAAGTAAAAAGAAGTTTTTTAGATTTAAAAAAAAATTTAAAGGCTCAAGAAATAAATCATTTAATAAATTTGAGAGAAAGTACTAATTTACTTTAATCAGACGTTAATCGATCTGTTATTTTTCTAGATATAGGGGCGAAAAAATTCCCTGCTAAAAATGCTAAAGGGAAAGCTACAATCCAAGCCTTAAGCCATCTTAAAAAAAAATCAGTTTCAATTCCTGTATTAACTATAGTGATAATACAAGACATAAAAACAGACATGCCTAAACTGATAAAGAAAACAAATATTATGGAATAATATTTTTTTGAGAACACTTTTTATTCAGCAACCACTTGAGAATTTTGTTCTCCAAGGCTTTCAATATTTAATTTAAGTTTGTTACCAACTTGTAAGTATTTAGCTGGTTTCATACCCATCCCAACACCTGGAGGTGTACCTGTTGTTACAATGTCACCTGGTTGCAGAGACATAAAATTACTTAAATAAGATAAAATAAAATTCATATTAAAAATCATTTTATTTGTATTACCTGTTTGCATTCTTTTTCCATCAATATCCAATGACATAGAAAGATTTTGAACATCTTTTAGTTCATCTTTAGTTACAAGGTAAGGACCAGTTGGGCCAAAGGTATCACCTGATTTTCCTTTATCCCATAAGCCGCCTCTTTCAATTTGCCATTCTCTCTCGCTGATATCGTTAACCATGCAATAACCTAGAATATGATCTGGAGCTTGTTTTTCAGTAATGTATTTAGCGTGTTTACCAATGACAAAAGCTATTTCAATTTCCCAATCTAATTTTTTTGATGCTTTAGGAAGAACAATGTTATCATTTGGTCCCACCATACAATTCGCCGCTTTATTAAAAATAATTGGCTCTTTTGGAATTTCAGCATTTGTTTCTGCTGCGTGATCAGAATAGTTTAATCCAACTGCTAAAAACTTACCTGGTTTTGCAATACAAGAACCAATTCTAGTTGATGCAGGAACTTCAGGTAAACTTTCTAAGTTCACTTTTTGAAGTTTTGCTAACGTTTCAAAATTTAAAGTTGAATGATCTAAATCTTTAATATGTTGAGACAAGTCTCTAATTTTTCCGTTTTTATCTAAAGCTGCTGGTTTTTCTTGTCCTAAACTTCCTACTCTTAATAGTTTCATTTTCGCTCCTTTAAATTGTCATTCCGCCATCTACTGAAAAAATATTACCAGTAGCAAATGTTGATTCATCGCTTGCAAGATATATAGCGATAGCAGCAATTTCTTCAGGCGTTCCAAGTCTACCCATCGGTTGCCTTGCTATAAAATCTTTTTTAGCTTGCACAGGATCTTTACTTGCTCTTACTCTATCCTCCCAAGAAGGTGTATGAACTGTTCCGGGTGCAATTGTATTACATCTAATATTTTGTTTAACAAAGTCTGCAGCTATTGATTTTGTTAATCCCACAATAGCAGCTTTAGAGGCACCATAAACAAATCTATTTGGCAATCCTCTTATACTTGAAGCGATTGAAGAAATATTAATGATGCTTCCACCATTTTGTTTAATCATTTTTGGAATGATTGATTTAATCATAAAATACATTGATTTGATGTTTACATTGAATGAAAAATCCCAATCTTTTTCTTCACACTCAAGAATAGTTCCGTGATGAACAAAGCCTACTGCGTTAAACAGCACATCAACTCTATCTAATGACTTTGTGAAGTTTTCAATTTCAGATTTATTGGTAGAGTCTAATTTTTGAACTTTTATTTTTGGAAATTCACTATTAAGTTCTTTTAAAGTTTTTTCATTTAAATCTGTTGCTATAACGTTTGCGCCTTCATTATGAAAAGCTATAGCAGTTGATCTACCAATCCCTTGTCCTGCAGCAGTAACAATAGCATTTTTATTTTTTAATCGATCGCTCATTTTTTATTAATTCTTTCTAATTCTTTGTACAGGGAACTATGATCTTCATTTCCATGTCCATTTTTAACTAGGTTGTTATACATATCTTTGACTAATGTGGAAATAGGTAAGTGCAAGTCAAAGTTCTTTGCACAACCTAAGATATTATTCATATCTTTTAAATGAGTTGAAGTTTTACCTTTAGGGGTAAAATCTTTTTTAATCATTCTTTGGCCGTGTGTTTGTAGTATTTTACTATCAGCCCATCCTCCAGTAACAGCTTTAATCATTTTTGCTGGATCAGCACCCGCTCTTTCACAAAGTGTAACAGCCTCAGAAACGGCCCCAATAGTTAGACCTACAATAATTTGATTAGCAAGTTTTGAAACTTGGCCGCTTGTGATTGGACCTACTAATGTGGGATTACCCATCACTTTCAACACTTCCACGTTATCATTAAAAACTTTTTCATCTCCACCAACCATGATCGCCAATGTTGCTTCCTCAGCTCCAATAGTTCCTCCAGAGACTGGAGCATCTAGATAATTTACATTTTTTGTTTTTAAATTTTCTCCGTGAAACTTTGCTGTTTCAGGTTTGACTGAACTCATATCAATAACAGTTGATCCTTTTTTTAAATTATTTAAAAAGTTTTCATCTTTCATTACCTTATCAACTGCATCATCATCAGTTAACATTGTAATAATTACATCTGCATCGGTTACCACATCTTTAAGTGAGCTTACTACTTCTCCACCAAGTTTTTTAAGTGGTTCAGCTTTAGCTATTGTTCTTGTGAATGCTTTAAGAGGATATTTTTTTTTTAGTAAATTGATGGCCATAGGAAGACCCATTAAGCCAGTTCCAATGAAGCCTATTTTTTTCATATTTAATGATTAATATTTTTAAAAGTGTGGAAGTTTTGAACAATTTCTGGATAGAACATTATCGTGATTAAAACTATTAACTGCAAGATAATAAAAGGCCCAAAAGCTCTAAATATATCTACAAGTGTAATGTGTGGTGGAGCAACAGATTTAAGATAAAATGCTGCTGGTCCAAAAGGAGGGCTTAAAAAAGATACTTGCATATTTACACAAAATAAAATTCCAAACCATACTGGATCAAAGCCTAATTTGATAACTATAGGCATAAAAACAGGCATAGTTAAAAGAACAATTCCAACCCAATCCATAAACGCACCAAGAACTAAGAAAATTAATTGCATTATAAATATGATCATCATAGGAGGAACATCTAATCCTAGTATTGAGTTAGCAACGTAGGTAGGCCCACCCACAAGAGAATATGCTCCTGCTAGTACAGTTGCTCCAAATGTAATTGTTATAATTGTTCCAGTGGCTTTAAATGTTCTGGTAACTGCGTCTTTAAATAAAAACCAAGTTAATTCTTTTCTTATTAGAATAAAAAATAAAGTTGCCAAACAACCCATCGCAGCAGCTTCAGTTATTCCAGTAATACCTCCATAAATTGACCCAAGAACAACTACTGCAATTGCTATTGGTGGTAAAAAGCCTGGTATATATTTAATTTTTTCCATTAATGTTAGACCTTCTTCATTATCGTCAATAGGAGCTAAATGCGGTTGCAATCTTGTTCTAATGATAATGTAAGCAATAATTAAAGCTGATAAAATTAAACCAGGAACGAACGCTTCTTTAAATAATAATGTGATAGATGTTGAGGTAGACAAACCATAAATAATTAAAACGATTGATGGAGGTATCATAGTACCCAGTGAGCCTGAAGCACAAATAACCCCAATTGCTAAATCTTGATTATATTTTAGTCTTAACATTTGAGGTAAGGCGATCAACCCTAATAAAACTATTTCACCACCTATAATTCCACTCATTGCTGCTAAAATTGTTGCCATGATAGCCGTTACGACTGCAACACCGCCTCTAGTTTTTTTCAGCCAAGCATTTAAAGCATCATATAAATCTCTAGCTATGTTTGATCTTTCAAGCAGTGAAGCCATAAAAATAAATAATGGAACAGATAAAAATGAATAGGTAATTGTTAAAGAATACATTCTTGCGAGCAAGATACCGAGTCCGTTTGGACCGATTTTGATCATCACAATGACCGCACCTAGGAAACCAGATGCAAATCCTAAAGGAACACCAATAGCTATTAGCCCAATAAGTCCAAATAGAATTATTAATGATATAACGCCTACAGTCATTATTCTAAATCCTTAGCAGGGTCGTAGGCTTTTTCTTTAGGTTTTTTCCAATCTATAATTAAGTTATTGATAGCTTGAAGAGTTACTAGAACCATAGTTATTAATATTAAAGGTTTAAGTGTAGCAGGAACAGGAGGATCCCAAGCCGTACCAAATTTTTCCCATTTCAAAAATGCTCTTGAAGCGTCTGGCATTCCGCCTTTTATTACTGCGAAAGCATAAATAACTAAAACTATAACTCCAATTAAATCAAAAATTCTTTGCGTTCTTCTAGAAACAATGTCGTACAAAAATACAATTCTTATGTGACTTCTCACTCTCATCGCATAAATTCCGCCTATTAAATAAACTACCCCTGCAAGCCATAGCGATAATTCATTAGCCCAAAGAGTAGGGCTAAAAAGAACATACCTTACAAAAACTTCATAAAGCATAACCAAAACAATTATGGGAATTAAATATTTAAACGAATGGCAAATAAATAAATTTATTCTGTCGACCCAGGTAATTTCAAAATCATCTTTGCTAGCAATTTTGACATCTTTTGCTAGATCAATTTTTAATTCACTTTGTTTGTTTTTTTTCATAGTAACCCAGTTTTGAAATTTTAGCAGAGGGCTTTAGCCCTCTGCTAAATTTGAAATGTTTAGTTTATTTTAATAAACCAATTTTTTTCATGTAAGCAACGTGCGAGTCTACTAGCACTTTAGCTTCAGGTGTTTTTTTAGACCATTCACCCCAAGCTTTTTGAGCTGCTTGTCTGAATGTTAATCTATCTGCTTTAGATAAATCATGTAAAGTAACGCCTTTGCCTTTTAAAGTTTTAACAGCTTCGTCGTTTTTAACTTCTACATATTTAGTTACAGCAGCACCAGCATCGCCGATTGCTTTTAGAATAGCGTCTTGGTTTTTCTTACTTAACTTATCCCACATTGCTTTGTTACATGCTAAATGGTCAGCAGGCATTGAGTGGAATCCTGGGTAAGTTGCATGAGGGTTTGTGTCGTACAAACCAGATGCAGTATTGTTAGCTAAGTTTGAAAAGTCAGCACCATCGATAATTCCAGTTTGAAGAGCAGTTGGCACTTCACCGAAATCCATCACAATTGGTTTTGCTCCTAATACAGCAAAAATCTCTGTTTCCATTCCTGGAGGAGATCTGAATTTAAAGTCTTTTAGAGAAGCAATATTTGGAAGCGGTTTAGAAGAAATCAAAGACTCCATTCCAGGGATCCACCAACCAACGAACTGCATTCCGTATTTGTTGTAAAGATTATTAAGCGCATCTCTTCCACCACCTTTATTTAACCAGTCATACATTTGGTATGGAGTTTCATATCCACCCATGATGTCACCAGCAAATTGGAAGGCAGGGTTTTTACTTGTTTGATAAGCACCACCTGACATATCACAGTCGATGATACCGTTTGCTGCAGAGTTAAAAATTTCTGGAGCTTTACCTGTTACAGCTGAAGAATAGTACATTTCAACTTTAAGGTCGCCACCAGAATTTTTTTCAACATCTTTAGCGAATTGAGCAGCAACTTCACCAGAAGGTTGGTTGGCTGCAAAGTGTGTTTCTATTTTTAGCGTTTGTGCTGCATTTGCAGACGAAGCTAAAACAAAAACTGCAATTGCGATTGCAATTTTATTTACTAATTTTAACATGTTATTACTCCCTAATTAGTTAATTTGAAGTAAGTAAGCATAATTAAACTGAAAAGAAAAATTAAAAATGCTTATTTTCTCTTTTAAGTTGAATCTATTTTTATACGACTTTTGATGGGTATTTTTTATCTGAAAAATGAGCCTCTATATTTTTAACCGCGATCATGCTCATTGCGGCTCGAGTTTCATGATTAGCACTTCCAATGTGAGGTAATGTAAAGCAATTATCTAGCTTTAAGTATCTTTCGTCTAACTTTGGTTCATTATTAAAAACATCTAAACCTGCCGCGTATATTTTTTTATTTTGCAATGCACCAATTAAAGCATCATCGTCTACCGTAATACCTCTCGAGGTATTAATTACAATGGCATGTTTAGGTAAAAGCTTAATGGCTTCTGCATTTAAAATATTCTTTGTTTCTGGTGTAGCTGGGCAATGTATTGAAACAAAATCACAATGAGGCATCATTGAATTTACATTTTCAAAATATTTTGCATTTTTTTCTAAATCAGAAGAGAGTTTTTTTCTATTGTAATAAATAATCTTCATACCAAAGCCTCTAGCTCTTTCAGCAACAATCTGACCAATTCTTCCCATGCCAATAATTCCTAAAGTTTTTCCAGTTAAAGGTTGTCCAACCATAAAATTTGTAAAATCAACTTTGGCCTCTTTCCATTTATTTGATTTGACCAGGGTTAAACCTTCATAAGCTCTTCGTGCAGCTCCAAGCATTAAAAGTAAAGTTGTTTCAGCAACGGCATCATTTAAAACATTTGGCGCATTCGTAATAATTATTTTTTTAGATTGCGCAGCTTCAGTATTAATATTGTCATAGCCTACAGCAATACTTGCAATGATTTGAAGTTTACCTTTCATTTTGTCAAAAAAGTTTTTATCAAATTTGTCCCAACTTGCTGCAATCACACCATCATATTCATTACATTTTTTGATTAGATCATCATAAGAATAAGCAACATCTTTAGGATTTAAAGTAACATCAAAACTTTTTGATAATTGTTGCTCAGCAGAATCAGCAATCTTTCTTGTAACTAAAATTTTTGGTTTCATGAATTAGTGAGAGTTTCTTGGCATTCCTTTTTTCTTAACGATATCTAAATAAGCTTCTCTCGAGTTAAAGCAGGCCCCATCTTCTAGTTGACCTACATAAGTTCTTGCAAGCTCTTGCCAAGGTGTTTGATTTTTTAATTTTGGAATTTTTTTATTTTTTCTTCGCTTTTTAAATTCGTTTGGTGAAATTAATAAGTCTACTCTTCTTTTATTTAAATCTATTTTAATTTTATCGCCCGTTTTAACAATTGCTAAATCCCCACCAATTGCAGACTCTGGTGATACGTTTAGTATCGATGGACTTTCTGATGTTCCACTTTGTCTTCCGTCACCTAATGTTGGTAATGCATTAATACCTTGTTTTAATAAGCGATCAGGTGGTTGCATATTAACGACCTCTGCTGAACCTGGATATCCAACGGGCCCACAGCCTCTCACAATTAAAATAGAATGCTCATCAATCTTAAGTTTGCTGCTATTTATTCTGTGATGGTAATCTTCAGGTCCTTCAAATACGACTGCTTTACCTTCAAACACATTAGGATGATCAGGGTTTGATAGGTATCTTTCTCTAAATTCTTCACTAATAACAGATGTTTTCATGACTGCTGAATTAAAGAAATTACTTCTCATGACTATAAAGCCTGCATTTTCAACCACAGGATCATCAAATGTTTTAATAACATCACGATCTACATTTAATTTAATATTTAAATTTTGACTCAAAGTTTTTCCACTTACTGTCATTGCAGAGCCATGCAATCTTTTTTGATTTAATAATTCTTGCATCACAGCAGGAATGCCGCCCCCTCTATGAAATCTTTCCATTAAGTGATCTCCAGCTGGTTTGCAATTTACCAGTAGAGGAATGTCGTGACCAAGTTTTTGCCAATCATCTAAATTTAATTTAACACCCATATGTTTAGCTATTGCTGCTAAGTGTGGCGGGCAATTGCTTGAAGCACCTATAGCACTTGCTACCACAATTGCATTTTCAAAAGCTTTTTTAGTCATAATTTTTGAAGGAGTTAAATCTTCAAACACCATTTCAACAATTCGTTTTCCAGTTTCATAAGAAATTTGTCCTCGCTCTCTATAAGGGGCTGGTATTACAGCACAGCCTGTTAAAGACATACCCAATGCTTCAGCAACCGAGTTCATGGAAGATGCTGTTCCCATCGTGTTGCAATGACCTACGCTTGGTGCTGAAGAAGAAACCATTTCCATGAATTGATCGTAATTAATTTCTCCTTTGCCTAATAATTTTCTTGCATCCCAAACAACGGAACCTGATCCAACTAATTTTCCATTATAAAATCCATCAAGCATGGGTCCGCCCGATAAAACAATTGCAGGAATATTTACCGTTGCTGCTGCCATTAAGGCGGCAGGAGTTGTCTTATCGCAACCTGTTGTTAAAACCACTCCATCAATTGGATAGCCATATAAAACTTCTACAAGTGATAAATAAGATAAATTTCTATCTAAGGCAGCTGTTGGTCGTTTACCAGTTTCCTGAATTGGATGTGTTGGAAACTCCATCGGAATTCCTCCTGCTTTTCTAATACCGTCTTTAATTCTTGCACTTAGTTTTAGAAAGTGTCGGTTACATGGAGATAAGTCACTACCTGATTGAGCAATACCAATGATAGGGCTACCAGATTGTAATTCTTTTCGTGTTAGGCCGTAGTTTAAATAACGCTCTAAATATAATGCTGTTTGTCCAGGGTCTTTAGGGTTATCGAACCATTGTTGACTTCTTAATTTAATTTTTTTTTTGGCCATTCGTTTTTTCGCTATGAAAGTAAAATCTATTAATTAAAATATGGATACTTTATAAATGGAATAATTGTATAATAAAAGCATGAATAATCTAATCATTCTAAATAAAAACGATAATGTGGCCGTCACACCTTTGACGATTTCTCCTCAAACGAAATTACAAACACAAGGTATTGTAAGTGTCGACAATATTCCTTTTGGACATAAGATTTGTTTAAAAGCAATTAATAAAGGAGATCCTGTCATTAAGTATGATCAGATCATAGGGTTTGCTTCTAAAAATATTCAGCCAGGCGAACATGTTCATTCACATAATTTAGAATTTAAAGAATTTGATAGAAAATTTTCGGTTAAAGAAAAAAATAATATTGCTTTAGAAAAAAGTAATATATTTTTTGATGGTATTTTAAGAGACAATGGCGATGTAGCTACTAGAAATTACATTGGAATTATAAGCACAGTTAATTGCTCAGCAACTGTAAGTAAAATGATTGCGGAGAAAATAAAATATAGCGACATACTAAATGATTATCCAAATATTGATGGCATTGTGCCCATTACTCACTCCACTGGTTGCGGTATGAATACAGTAAGTGAAGGTATGCAAATGTTCCAAAGAACGATTGATGGATTTAAAAATCATCCAAATTTTTCGCATGTATTTATCATTGGGCTTGGCTGCGAATGTGCACAGATAAGTTTATTCATTGACTCAAAGAAAAAACATAATCGAATTCATTTTTTAACTATTCAAGATGAAGGCGGAACAAAAAAAATTGTAGAAAAAGTATTTTCTCAGATTAAAGACTTATTAAAAGATGCCAACCAGGTAAAAAGAACTCCTCAATCAATTAGTCATTTATCTTTAGCATTACAATGTGGAGGATCAGATGGTTATTCAGGAATTTCTGCTAACCCAGCGCTAGGAGTTGCTGCAGATCTTTTAGTAAAAAATGGCGGAAGTTCTATTTTATCTGAAACACCAGAAATTTACGGTGCAGAACATTTATTAATTAACCGCGCAGTCAGTAAAGAAGTTGCAGATAAATTAGTTGCCAAAATAGAATGGTGGAAGCATTACACAACAATTAATAATAGCTCTATGGATAACAATCCTGCACCTGGAAATAAAAAAGGTGGCCTTACAACTATTCTAGAAAAATCATTGGGCGCTGTAGCTAAAGGCGGAAACTCAGTTTTAAGTGACGTTTTAAGTTATGCTGAGCCTTTAACTAGAAAAGGTTTTAATTTTATGGATTCACCAGGCTATGACCCTGTTTCAGTGACAGGCCAAGTTGCATCAGGAGCCAATGTTATATGTTTTACAACAGGTAGGGGGTCATGTTTTGGCTGTAAGCCAGTGCCAAGTTTAAAGTTAGCCACTAACACATCTATGTACAATAAAATGGAAGAGGACATGGATATTAATTGTGGAACAGTCATTGATGGTAAAGAAACAGTTGAAGAAGTGGGTCAAAGAGTTTTTGATTTAGTCGTTAAAACAGCGTCAGGTATAAAATCGAAAAGTGAATTGAATGGCTATGGCGATGAAGAGTTCAATCCATGGCAAGTTGGCGTTGTGATGTAATGCCAGAGCAAAAAGTTTCAAATTTTTTTATTATCCTTTTAGCGTCTTCTGCTTATTTTTTATTTGTCGCGATGGATACTTTGTCAAAGTATCTCACTCAATATATTCCTGTTAACCAATTAGTTTGGGGAAGATACACTTTTCACCTAATTGCAATGGTGATTTATTTTTTAATATTCAAACCTAAGCTTGATTTAAAAAGAAATTTTAAAATTCAAATAGCACGTTCAGCTTTGTTAGTGTTTGCAACTTTTTTAATGTTTAATGCATTAAAATTATTTAATTTAGTTGATATATATGTTCTTTTTTTTACAGCACCATTAATCTTAGCTTTGTTATCAGCAATTTTTTTAGGAGACCGCTTAAGTTTTAGAGGCTGGATATTAATGGCTCTTAGCTTTGTTGCAATCGTTTACACCTTAGGACCGAGTATGAAAATTATGTCAGTTACAGTTGCCTTCCCATTTTTAATTCCAATCTGTTGGTCGATGTATCAATTTTTAACAAAACTTATTTCTAATAACCGTGAACCTTTTGTGGCTGTTTTTTATAGCGGCTTAGTTGGTACTATCATTTTTTCTATTTATAATTTTGGCCATTGGAACAATATTGATAACTATTGGATTTGGTTTGGTTTAGTTATTCTCGGTACTTTTGGATTTATTTCGCACTTAATCTTAGTTTATGCTATCCAATTATCTAACCTTTCTTTTGTGGCAAATTTCCAATACAGCCAGCTAGTTTGGTCTTCCATTTTAGGTTTATTAATATTTGGCACTCCTATTGAATTAACTAGAGTTCTTGGAATGATTGCGATTATAATATTTGGTGTTTTGTTTATTAAATTTGAATTAAGTAAAAAACTTTAATCTTTCCAATTCGCTTTTGTTTTATTTAAAAAAGCTTCCATACCTAATTTTGCATTTTCATGATCTAGCAAACGATAAAAGGCCTCTCGTTCAGTCTTTAAGCCTTGTTCTAATAAATGGTTTTGTGAAATAAGTTTTTTAATTTCAATTAAACTTGATTTTGGTTTTTGAGATATTTTTTCTGCTACTTTTAAAGCTTCTAAAGCATAATTTTCTTTTTCTAAAAGAATATTAACTAAACCTAAGTCATAAGCTCTTTGTCCCGAAATAATATCTCCACTCATGCAAAGATAGTTAGCGTTATGTTTGCCTAAGAAAAATTTTAAACGCTGCGTCCCCCCAATACCAGGAATAACACCTAAATTAATTTCAGGTTGACCAAATTTAGATTCTTTACTTGCAATAATGA
>Ga0255761_10000831_pt1 | contig 28630 bp, 20 predicted proteins | sample 071ome_29_FD_179961 | JGI IMG/M metagenome (GOLD analysis project Ga0255761, IMG submission 179961) | Coastal salt marsh microbial communities from the Groves Creek Marsh, Skidaway Island, Georgia - 071407BT metaG (version 2) | ecosystem: Environmental > Aquatic > Marine > Intertidal zone >... | reverse complement strand
ATCCTGGCGTTCAATATGACACCACAATAAATGAATGGCATACATCACCTGAAGGTGGAAAAATTAGAGCATCAAATCCTTGCTCAGAATACTTATTCTTAGACAACACTGCTTGTAATCTCGCAAGCCTCAACCTTGTTAAGTTTTATGATGATGAGACACAGGTATTTGATATTGATTCATATAAACATGCACTCAGAATCTGGACTATTGTTCTTGAAATATCAGTTGAAATGGCCCAATTCCCATCAAAGGAAATCGCACAAGGATCATACGACTACAGAACACTCGGTTTAGGGTATGCAAACTTAGGCTCATTACTCATGAGAAAAGGTATTGCATATGACTCTGATTTAGGAAGAGCAATTGCTGGTGCATTAACAGCGATGTTAACTGGTGAGGCTTACAAAGCTTCTGCAGAAATGGCAGGAATTGTTGGTCCATTTCCAAAATATAAAGAAAACGCTACAAACATGCTTCGTGTTATGAATAATCACAGAAAAGCAGCATATGATTCAAATGATTACGAAGGATTAAGCCACGACTTAATTGCTATCAATCAAGAACTTTGTCCTGAAGACCTATTACAAGCAGCCCAACTTTCTTGGGATGAAGCTGTAGAACTTGGAACAAAGAATGGATACAGAAATGCCCAAGCAACAGTATTAGCTCCAACTGGAACTATTGGCCTCTTGATGGACTGTGATACTACTGGTGTAGAACCAGACTTTGCACTAATGAAATTCAAAAAACTTGCTGGTGGTGGTTATATGAAGATTGCAAACCAATCAATTGGGCCAGCGCTTCAAGCTCTGGGATATGAAGAAAATGAAGTACATGAAATCATTCAATATGTTATTGGATCAATGTCACTTGAAAACTCACCTTATATTAATAAGAAATCATTAATGGAGAAAGGTCTAAGTGAAGAGGATATTGAAAAAATTGAAGCAGCTCTTCCAGGAGCTTTCGAAATCCAACATGCGTTTAATGTTTTTGTTTTAGGTGAAGAGACATTAAAAGGTCTTGGTATAGACGAAGAGGAATATACTTCTTTTGACTTTAATCTACTTGAGAGACTTGGTTTCTCAAGAAATGAAATAGCTCAAGCCAATCTTGAAATCTGTGGAACACAAAAAATAGAAGGTGCACCATATTTGAAAGATGAACATTTAGATGTTTTTGATTGTGCCAACAAATGTGGAAAAGATGGTGAAAGATTTATTCATTACATGGGACATGTAAGGATGATGGCAGCTGCGCAACCATTTATATCTGGCGCTATCTCCAAAACAGTGAATATGCCTAATGAAGCAACTGTACAAGATATTGAAGATTGTTACTTTGAATCAGCAAAAATTGGTGTTAAAGCAATAGCGATTTATAGAGATGGTTCTAAAGCATCTCAGCCATTATCTGCATCTTCTGATGAAGGAGACTCAGATGAGAGTGATCCAGAAGTTAACAAAATTCTTGAAGAAGAGGCAATGTTGATTCAAGGTAATTTTGCTCCAGGTACAAGCCCAACAAAAGCTTATGCGGGTGTAAATAGACCAAGATTCTTACTTCCTGAGAGAAGAGAAGGATGGACTCAAGAAGCTAGAGTTGCAGGACATAAGGTCTACTTAAGAACTGGAGAATACCCTGATGGAACATTGGGTGAAGTATTTATTGACATTGCAAAAGAAGGAGCAACTCTCAAAGGAGTGTTGGGTTGTTTTGCTATAGCTGTATCTAAGGGTCTTCAGTATGGAGTGCCTCTTGAAGAGTTTGTAGATACATTTACATTCCAAACTTTTGAACCAAGAGGAATGGTTGAAGGACACGAAAACATTAAGATGAGTAACTCAATCATTGATTATGTGTTTAGAGCTCTTGGACTTGAATACCTTGATAGAACTGATATTGTTCAAGTTCCACCAAAAGATCAGCCACAAACGGAACCTGTTGCTGTTGAAGAAAAACCTGTAGCACCTGTACAGAAAGCAGAACCTGTAGCACCTGTACAGAAAGCAGAAACTGTAGCACCTGTACAGAAAGCAGAAACTGTAGCTGCTGAACAAACAGAGAACTCTGTTGCTACTGTTCAAGAAGTGCTTGGCGATATGATGGGTGATGCTCCAGCCTGCCCTGATTGTGGACATATAACAATCAGAAACGGTTCATGTTATAAGTGTCTTAATTGCGGCAACTCCTTAGGCTGTAGCTAAAGCTATATTCAATAATTTAAAAACTAAATATACTTGATAACTTAACTCGGCAGAACACTTAACCTATGGAGAATACGTCACAGGTTCAAATCTTGTCTTGACCAAAAGAGTTTTATAAAAATATACCTCGCAAATAATCACTCCATCTAACAACAATTCCGTATTTTGTGCAATAATAAATTTTATGAATAATAGAAAAAACATATTATTAATCGTTAGTCTGTCTATATTCTTGTTTTTATTGATAATTAATACTGCATATAAAACTGAGAAAGAGTTTTTAGACCCAGCAGGAGATTCAAAATCATACTTATCGCTTGCTAAGTCAATAAATGAAGAAAAAACATTTGTTAGGCAAGAGTTTTTAAATCAGAACTCTGTGGAAACTGTAAGAACACCTGGATATCCAATTTTTTTATCTTTGTTTTCTAACAACAAAAATGTTGTTTATGTACAAAATTTTCTTCATATCATTTCAGCTTTTTTGGTATATAAAATAATTGAAAAACGAACAAGTAATATATTTGCTGTAATTTTTATGTTGCTATATTTGTTTAACCCTTTATTGATATCACTTTCTCAATTAATACTCACTGAGACTTTGAGTATTTTTCTAATTAATGTACTTCTGTTTCTGCTCTTAGAAAGAGATAAAGTGGTATTGCTTTCGATTATAATTTCTATTCTTCCACTTATTAGGCCTGCTTTTTTAATCGTTGTTTTAGGTTTTGTAATTTTTAACAAAATTATTTTTAAAAACCTTGAAATAAAAAAAAGGTTTTTGATATTATTTCTTATCATTTCTCCTTCTTTATTTTGGATTCAAAGAAACTATGAGTTAACTGACCAAATAATTTTTTCATCAATTACTGGAATGAATTTGCTAGAGGACACAGCTAGTGGGATTATGGCTATAAATGAAGATATTAGAAATAATGAAAGCTTCCTTGAGGTTGTTGATATTAGGTATGATGAAAAAAGATATTGGTCCCAAGTCTTAAGAAATGAAGTAGATCTTGGAGATATTTCAAGAGTAGTTTCAAACGCACCCGGAAGAAATCCTCATGAAGTAGCTAATGCATATCAAAGTTATGCAATAAAAATAATTTTTAAATACCCCATGGAAACATCTGTTTTAGTAATGCGTGCATTTCTTTACAATACCTTAGAGCCTGGGGATCAAATTTATAATTCTATACTAAATTTAAATAAATTAAATTTTCTTTACTACTTTATGATTGTTATAAATGCATTTTTAACATTGTTAACAATTTTTTCTATTCTTAAAACAATTAAGAACAAAGAAAAATTTGCTATAGAAATTATTCTATATATGCTCATGCTATCTCCTTTATTATTATTAGCTACTCCAAATGGACGATTTGGATCAATATTGTTTAGTACTGCAATAATTATTTGTGCAAAATATCTAGGAAATTTAGATTTAAGGTTCGTTAAAACAAGTAAAATTACATATTAATGTATGATTTACTGATTATAGGTGCTGGTCCAGCAGGTTTAACAGCTGCATGGGAAGCAGAAAAACACGGAAAAAAAACCCTTATTCTTGAAGGAGACAAAGAAATTGGGGGAATAAGCAGAACAGTTGAAAGAAATGGATGGAGATTTGATATTGGTGGTCATAGGTTTTTTACTAAAGTTGATGAGGTGTATCGAATTTGGGATGAAATTTTAAGTGAAGACGATTTTTTACTGCGACCAAGAATGAGCAGAATTTATTATAAAAATAAATTTTATGACTATCCATTAAAAGCAAGTAATGCTTTATTCAATCTTGGTATTCTAGAGGCAATTAGGTGTGTGCTTTCATACATGTATGTAAGAATTTTTCCTCCAAAAAATCAGGACAATTTTGAAGACTGGGTAGCTGCAAGATTTGGTTGGAGACTTTATAATATCTTTTTTAAAACTTATACCGAAAAGGTTTGGGGTGTAGACGCTAGAACTATTGGTTCAGATTGGGCAAGTCAACGAATAAAAAATCTTTCACTTCTTAAAGCTATTTTGAATGCTTTTCAGATAAATAAATCTGGTGAGATTATAACAACATTAATTGATGAGTTTAAATATCCAAAATATGGTCCAGGAATGATGTGGGAAACAGCATATGAGAAGCTAAAAGAAAAAGGTCATGAAATTAAGTTGAGCTCGAAAGTAAAAGAAATAAAAAAAGAAGAAGATTTCTATGTCATTGTAGATGAAAATGATAATAAATATAAAGCTAAACATATATTGAGCAGTATGCCATTGGCTTATTTACCTAAAACTATTCAACCAACTCCTAAAAAAAGTGTTTTAGATGCAGGAAATGCATTAAAATTTAGAGATTTTCTATCAGTGGCCCTTGTGATTGATGAAAAAAACGCTTTTCCTGATAATTGGATATACATTCATGACCCCGGAGTAAAAGTAGGTCGAGTACAAAATTATGGAAGTTGGTCACCATACATGGTTAAAGAAGGAGAAACTTGCCTAGGCCTAGAGTATTTTGTAAATATCGGTGATGAACTGTGGACAATGGAAGACGATAAATTAATAGATCTAGCTATATCTGAATTAGAAAAATTATCATTGATCAAAGCTGGCTCCTCTCTTGAAGGTTATGTAGTAAGAATGCCAAAAGCATATCCAGTATATGATTTGGATTATTCTAAAAATATAGATGAGATAGCGAACTGGCTATCTGCTGAACATACAAACATTTATCCAATAGGTAGAAATGGTATGCATAGATACAATAACCAAGATCACTCTATGATGACTGCTGTTTTAAGTACCAGAAATATACTTCTAGGAGAGAAAAATGATATTTGGCAAGTTAATGTTGAAGAGGATTATCATGAAGAAAAAAAAGGCGGTCGTTCCGCTCCAATACAAAAATAATAAATTTCTGCTTAAAATTTCTATTTTGAATATAATTAATCTTCAGGGCGCTTAGCTCAGTCCGGCAGAGCGCTTCCCTTACAAGGAAGAAGTCACAGGTTCAAATCCTGTAGCGCCCACAAGGGTTTTTCAGAAATCTACCCACTTTCAAATTGTATTGACGCCTATTTGACGCCCAAATGACACCCATTCTGTTCAAAAACATATGATAAAACCTGATAACTTCTAGTACTAAGAGAGTAGTGATAAAAACACTATGAAAGGAAGAGATATCAATGCAAAAGAAATATGAATTAAAAAACCAATTATTAAGAGAATAATTGAACCTATAAAAATTTTGTTGATATTCATAAAAATCAATATTACAACTAATCTTTTTTTTCATAAATTGTGTGGTTCAAAGAAAAAATAAAAATATTAACATAAATAAAAAGACAAATAAATAATGTTGGGCTATTGTCATGAAAATTTCTCAGAAGTAAAAAGAATATTTAATCATAACTTTGATAAATATTTTAAGAAAAGTTTGTTATGGAAGAGTTAATTCAAAAATCTGACCAGAAGTTGTACCAATCAGTAATGTTCCATTACCGGAATCATTGATTGTTGTGATAGAAAATGGAATTGTATTTTTGTTTAAAACAGTTATTCCCGTTTCATCTTCAGAATTAATTGCCCAAATGGTACCAGTACAAAAATCACCTATGAAGAAGTATTTATTCCATTTATTTGAATTTGATAAGCCTGTTCCTCCAATAATTGCACAATAGTCATTACTGTGTGGAAATAGATAATTTGGATATATTGTATTTTCAATTTGTTCATTTTTAACTTCCTCGGTAACTGGAGTGTTTTTATAATTAGCATCAAAATATGCTTCTAGCCAAGGCCATCCGAAAAAAAATGGAACTATAATACTTTTATAATTACTGAGGATATTTACCTCTTCCCAATGTGAATTGCCAACATCTGGAATAATCATATTATTATTATGAAAGAAGCAGGACCAAGGGTTTCTTAAGCCATAGGCGATATATTTGATTCTATCATCTTCATGACTGGTGATTGGATTTTCGATTAAGCTTTCTTTTTCAAAGCTAAATATTTTACCCCAAGCTGTATCAAATTTTGCCGAATTTCCAGGGCTGTTTAAATCGCCCAAACATAAAAAAATCTCTGAATCATTTTGAAGTATTTTACCTCCAAAATGTACCGTATTCTGAGTAGCTAATTTCAAAGAAAGCAATGTTTGTTCTTCACCAATATCTAAATTTTGATTTATTTCAAAAGCTGAAAAGTAGTATCTTGAATCATTTCCCGTATATGTTGTGGTTATAAAATTTTTGTCATTAATTGTAATAAAATCAAAAGTATGCAAACCAGCTTCTCTGTCTCTGAAAACCTTATTAGAAATATCTATTAGTAAAGTTTTCTGCGAGTTGGAGTCAACACCATATATGAAACCTTCAGCTTCTGAAAACAAAAAATTAAAATTTAGTGGATTTTCATGTCTAATATAAGTAATTATATTTGAACCTTCTACTATATTGTTAACACTTGCTTCTCCAAATGAAGGAGTTTCTATCAAATTTAAATTTTCTATATTTTTTTCTTCAAGTTGAAGTAAGTAAAGATTATATTCTGAAGTTTTTACAGAATCTGTAACTTGATTTTTAATGACACCAACTACCAAATCAACAAGTAACCCATTCTTAAGTTCAGCTCCTTGTTCTAGATTTGTACCTAGAATCTTATCAATGCACTCTTCTCTTTCTGTAACTTCTCTAACTATTCTGAATTCAAAGCTCAATTCATTTTGTGCCTTTATTTCTTGTAGTTCTTCAACTGCTTGATCCAAGGAAACCTGACAATTGTTAAAATTGTTTGGAAGCGTTACTTGATTATTTTGTGCACAGTTTATTACAAAGATTAATAACAATGAATTTAGTGCAGTGAAGATTTTAAAACGCATAAATGAATCTTAATGGAAAGTTAAATATATTAAGAATTATCAATTCTTGCTACTGTTCCATTTGAAGTCAAAAGATAAATTCCATTTCTAGATTTTTCTATAGAAAGTAAAAAATTTCCATCTTCGAAGTCTAAATTTTCTATGTTAATTTGATATTTTAGAATGCCACTTGAAACAATTTCTAATCCAAACAATCTTCCATCTAAAGTGCCAAAGACATATAAATTTTTTCCACTTATTTTAAGAAAATGACCACCTATCAATCCTCCTATTCTTTCTGAAAATATAGGCGATTTTTGTTTAATGCTATTGACTGAAATATTGTAAAAAGGTTGATGTGCAAATTCTCCTTCAAAATACGGCCAACCTAGATCAACATTATTTTCATTAAGTGGGACTAGATTAATTTCGTCTTCGACACTTGTTCCAAGGTCTGCAATCCAAATAGAATTTTTATTAATGGAAAACCTATAAGGATTTCTTAAACCTTTAATCCATACTTCTTCTAGGTATGACTCGGAATGATTCCCAGTGCCAACTAACTTAAGTAAATTGTAATTAAATTCAAATTTCAAGATTGTTCCCCACGGTAAATTATTATCCCTGGTTGTATACATTGAATTGAAGACACTTGATGCAATATTTGTGTCACCCAAACCAATGTAAATTTCTCCGTCATGTACTTGAATTCCTCCACCAGCATGTCCAATGTAAGTACTTTCTACACCTTCTGATTCACAATGTCTATAAATTTCAAGTAGAAGTGTTGACTTGTTACATTTATAATATTTTGGAAATTTATATTCTTTAAGGGTTTTAATTTTTGTTACTTTTTTATCACTAAATTGAAATAAATCAATATAAATTGATTGTTGGAACGTATAGAATCCGATCAAGTAATTATCATTATCTAAGTATTTGAGTGATAAAAAACCACCATTATCTTTGACTGTTACATTTTCTACACTGTATAGTTTTTCTTTGTTAGATGCTAAAAATATATTTCCATTTATATCTGCAATTAAATCTTTATTTTTATCAGTTGGATGTATCGCATAAGAAATTGGTCCATAAGTTTGCAAGTTTATATATTTGATTACTTTAGCATCCACATTTTCAACACTTACATTATCTTTATCAAATTTTCTACCAACGATAATCTCAATGTGTTCATTTCCTGTAAGTACAATATTTTGACCCAGGTTACTTCCAATTATTTTATTTATACAATTTTCTAGTTGTAAACTTGACCCGGTTCCAAATGTTGGTTCACCAATAACATCATATGAAATATTTAATCCAAATTCAGATTTCCAGTAATCAAATAGTTTTATTATTTCATCTAATTTGTGAGGGCAATTGCCATTAAATGTTGGAAGTATGAAGCTGGAATCTTTTCTGTATTGCTTATCCAGCACAGGTATTTCTAAATTTGTTGAAATTTCCTTTTGATTTTCATCAATTACCGGAGTAGATTGATCTGTATTTGATTCTTCCTGTTCAGTAATTTCATTATCATAGTTAAATTCAATATCTTCTGTTGTGTTACAACTTATAGCTAACAACATAATCAAAAGATATGATATTTTAAAATTTCTCATCAAGACGCTATTCTATTATATTTTTTAAATAATTATTAATTAGAAAAATTGTCTATAAAAAGTCCGATATTTTATGAAATTAAAATCTTAACCTTTTTTAATTACAAATGAAAATTGGTCCAAATAATAAACTTCGTGCGTATTTTGTATTGAACTGTAGTCATATAAAATTTTCCCATCATTTCTAATCTCTACGCTTGTGCTTGAATCATAAAGAGTTATTGACTCAAAGATATATTTATAATCATCTTCCCAAATTTGACTACTAAAAGATTCTGATGATATAACTTTTAAAATATTAATTGAAAAATTGTAATTTTTATTTTCTATAGGTAAATAGATGCTTTTGTACTTCGTCTTTTTTGTACTTCCTGTGTCAGGAATTAATTTAAATTTTAATTTTACAAATTCCGTCTCTGAAGAACCGTCTACTATACCTTGAAAATTAAATGTAACATTGCTTCCCTCACTAACAATAAGATTTCTAGGACCGTCATTTAAAAATTCTCCAGATACTTGATCTGAGGAATTTATTGTAGGTGGTGTATAGTTTTGCCCACCACTATTGATTACAAACGATTTATCAAATAGAGCTGTTACCTTATTAATTGATGATTTACTTGCGATGGTTGAGGAACCGCTTGATCTCCATGAAAAAGTCCTTATTTCTTCAAGCGAATATCTGTCATAATTACAATTATTTAAATTGAATATACTGGAAGATAGCTCTGGTCCTAAAGGTAATTGAAACCGTAATCCTTTTTCATTTCTAAATACTGCATACGCAAAATTGCTTACTAAAGTATTTTTATTCAAATTTTCTATAGCTTTTACCTGAACACCAATTTCATGACTTTTAATTTCTGTATTCAAATACCCTCGTTCAACTGTAAAATTATTTCCATTTTTATCTATAACTTTCATTAACTCTGTACCAACCAATAAAACCTCAGAAATATATGCTTGATTTTCATTTTTTAACGAAATAGTTGTGTCGGTTAAATTAATTAAAGTTGAAACATTTTCTCTATTATCTAATATTTGATCAGTAATATACACAATATTTATAGAGTCATTTGTATTGAATGCTTGTCCAGATGAAACATTGGTAAATTTATCTGTTGATTGGCTTTTAGATGTAATAATTAATTTACCTATTCCATTATGTGAAGTAACATTTTGACCATCGGAGCTAAGAACTACAAACTCTCTATTACCAGATGATTTTACAACTGTCCCATCACCACTCTCCGCAAAGCTGTAAAACCATACTCCGGGTGTAAGATTGTTAATTTGAAAGGTTGCTTCAGTTAAATTAAGTGATGTTGATATGTTTGAAGCATTTAATGTTTTCAGACTAGAAGTAAAAGGTTCTATGAAGTAAAAATTATAATTTGTTCCACCATCACCAAAAATTTTAATCTTAATTTCACTTGATGATTCACTAACAATTTCCGTTGTGTGTGGTGATTGTGTATAAAGATTGTTCATTGGTAACAAACTTTTTGCGACACTACCGTTTTGATAGAGGTTTAGAACTCCTGAATCTAATTTATTAAGGTATGGAGTACCGCAAACACTAGATTCATTATTAATACCTTTGAAAATACTTATAACTTCATTGTTCGTTAGTGATATGCTGGGAATGATTCCATAACTATTATTTAAATTATTACTTACGTTTTCAGTAACAACAGTTGTTGTAGTTGTATCAGTGACAACAGTTGTTGTAGTTGTATCAGTGACAACAGTTGTTGTAGTTGTATCAATTGTATCTGAGGTGTAAACGCTAACCTGTTCCTCACAACCTGTCCAATTTTGCATTTTTTCAATAGTTATTGGTCCTACGTCACCATCAGGATTTAAGCCTGCAAAAGCTTGAAATCTTCGAACCGCATCAGCAGTTTCTTGACCAAAGTATCCATCTGGTTCTCCTGCTTTAAAACCATACCGATTCAAAAAGATTTGGAGGTTTTGTATGTCTTCAAAATTAATATTTAAGTTATTATCTTCAATACATTCTTCAAATAAAGTTGTAGAGGTTGTTGCTGTGTCTTCAACTATAACGCTGGTGGTTGTAGTTTCTTGAATCTCAGGTTCATTTGTGTTTTCAATTACTTCGACGCTTCTGTCGTCTCCTCCGCATGAGAATAGGAAAAGTAGCAAAATTGAAAACAGAAATTTACTTTTTTTCATATATTTATATCTTAAAGACCGTTTTGTGAATTTTAAATAACTTAAAAGTAATTATTAATTTTTCAAATATTTTTTAATTCTATAATTAAGAGTGAGAATGTTAAATTATAAACCTAGAGTATATTTCTATTTTTCTACAATTCTGACTTTTTTCTTTTTTTTTCCATTTTTTTTAAAAGGAAATATTGGATCTGATTGGGATTCTTTTGCAATATTTGGGACATTTAAAAATTATGAGATATTAAAGCTTTATATTCCATCAAGGCCGCCTGGGTTTCCGATGTATGAGTTAATTGTTGGATTGATAATTAATTTATCTGATCTAATTCTTGTTTCAAAAGAACAACTTTTGCTGCTGTTTCAGTTTTGCTTAACGATAAATTTTAATTTCTTAATTTACTGCTTTTTTAAAAGATTTAAAAATGATAATTTCTTAATTTACTTAATAATTGTTTTTTCACCAATTTATTTAATATCTGGTTTTTCTGTAATAGATTATTTCTTAGGAAGCTTTTTTGGCTACTTAGGAGTCTATTTTACAATATTCAAATATGAAATAAAATATTTTAACTTATATGTCTCAATATTCTTATTCATGTCAATATCTACAAGGCTAAGTAATCTTATATTTTTAATTGTCATTTTATTGTATCAATCCATCTATAGAAAAACATATGTCTCCGGTTTAAAAATATTTTTAATTACTTTATTTATTTCATCATTTTTTTATTACCTTTTTTATTCCAATTTATTTTCGTTTTATCAGTCTGTGGGAATATACAGTCAATGGAGTGATTTAATTTGTATGCTTAACTTAACTAATACTAATCACACAGTAGTTGACAGGTTAGGAAGATTTGTTTTAAAACAAGTACCATTTTTGGGTACAGTTGGGACAATACTTCTCATTGGAAATTTTTTAAAATTCAAGATAGACCTAAAAAAAGAAGCTTTTTATATTTTGTTACTATTTATTTTTTTCCAACTAAGTTTTCTAAGGCTGCCAACTGAAGAGGGTCACCTTATACCTGCATTTGTTGCATTTATGCTTTTATTAGGAAAGAGTGAAAATAGAGTTATATTTATAATTCTTATATCTGTGATACTAAGCAATTTTATTGATTTAAAATTTTATGAAGTAGATAAGGTAGATAGCGCTTCAGATATCATATTTTCAATTAAAGTTGAGAAAGGGTTTTTATTGGAAGATTATGAATTAAGAAACCAAATTGGTGAAAAAAAAGAATTTCACTACGAAAATTCACAAATTACTCTGTATGATGCATGGTCTAAAGGATGTCCGAACAAATGAATAAAAAGATTGCAATTATTACTTATGCAAGATTTCCTTCAGAGATGGCTTATGGAAATCATTTAATTCAGATTGCAAACAGTTTTGTTGAAAATGGCTTTAATGTTTCTATTTATTATCCAAAAACATATAATACAAAAACAATTTACGAAAGACCAGAAAAATATTACGAAGTTAAAAAAGGGATTGAGTTTAAAGAAATCAATAACTTTGATATAACAAGTTATTCAATTTACAATTTTTTACCTAATATTTTAAAAAAAATTATTTATTCATTAAATACATTTATTTGGTCAAATAAATTAAAAAAATACTTTAATGGTGAGAGCTATGTTTGGTCTACAAATCCAAATATCTTACTTACAGTTAAAAAGTTTTTTGATATAACAATATATGAAAAACATGGTGTAGCAAGATTTATACAAAAATTTTCAATTTCAAGATTAAAAAAAGATAAAAATGTCTATTTAATTGCTGTGACAAAACAATCTTTAAATGATTTATCTATAGCCATAAATGAGCCTTTGTACCTGCCTAATGGGGTAGATAGAGAGCTTTTTAAACCTGCGGTATTAAAAAATGAAATGATAAAAATAGGATATATTGGGTTTTTGGAAACTTACGGAATAGACAAGGGGGTGTTGAGCTCTGTAAAAGAAATTGCAGAAATAAATAATAAATTAACAACGAACACTCTGATTGTAGGGGGGCCACAAAAGAAACTAGACGAAATCACTGACTATATAGAAAAAATAAATCAAAAAGAAAATTTTACAATCAAAGATTTTGTGCCTCATACAAAAGTTCCTGAATTAATATCTAATTTAAACATTGGGATAGTTCCATACCCCAATGAGGAACATATGAGTCTGTATGCATCACCGTTGAAAATATTTGAATTTGCTTCTTGCGGTGTACCTGTTCTTTTATCAAACATTAAATCCCATTTAGAATTAGTAGAACTTGATTTAGGTCTGGAGTTTTTTCAACACGATGATTTTGACGATTTTAGAAATAAATTAGAATCTCTGATTCTAGATCACGGATTAAGAACCGAGCTAAGCAAAAAATCTTTAGATAACATTGATAAGTTAAGCTGGTCTAGTAGAACAAAGGAAATTATTACAAGCGTTCGTAGCTCAAATGGATAGAGCACCTGACTTCGGATCAGGGGGTTGAGGGTTCAAGTCCTTCCGAACGCGCTACTTTTTTATTTATAAAAATTTAAAATATGATTAATCCTACTACCCATTGAATACATTTTAAGATCTTCAGGTATTGAGGTTTCTGCTTTCAGTGCAGCTCTAACAGCATTTAAAAAAGATACATTATTATTTTTATCAAAATAATAAATTTTATCTTGATATGGAAGTTTTGTATGAGCCTCATTCTTTGTTGCAACAACATTAAGACCCATACTTATGTATTCAAAGTACTTCAGTGGTGAAGTATACTTTTCTGCGTGATGAGATTCATTATTAATTAATAATCCTACTTTACATCTTTCTAAAATCTCTGAAATTTCTCGTCTATTAAGATTTGAAAATAGGGTGAAACCATCGTGACTAAAATTTGTATTTTCATAAATTTTTTCAGCATCATTTGACACCAAGATTGTGTCAACTCCCTCTTTAGAAAGCCTTTTAAATGAGTCATTCAAGTTTTGGATTCCTCTACTTTCTCCAAATCTATAAAAAGAGCCTGTATAAATAATTTTTTCTTCTTTTTCAATATCTTTTTTGTATGAAAATATTTCTTCATCGTATGAGCTTGATAAAATCATAACTTTAGAAGAATCAACTTGACCTATTTCATTTTTCATTGATTCTGTAAGTAAAATTAATTTTGAATTGTCTTTATCTAGGCTTTTTTTTATTAAGATTTTTTTTAATTTTGAAATTTGATGGCATTCAAAAATTATTTTATGATTTTTCCTAGACATGAAATAAAAAACCCACTCTGAGCGTGTGAAATAATTTTTCATATGTTTGTTTTTATATTTTCTAGTAACAAAAAAAGCCCATAAAAAATGACTGAGAATATAACTATATTTTTCAAAAATTTTAATCTTTTTAAAAGGCAAGAAATGTTTAGTGCCTTCTGAATTAAAATTATCAGATATTTGATAAAAGCTTTTTAATTTCTGAAGATTACTATCAGACTCTTTATTTCTTAATGGAAAAACTAAAGTTACATTTAACCCAAGTCTTGCAAAATATTTTATATGAGTAATTGTTTGTATGGAATTTGCTGTAAAAGCAGGGAAAGTTTGATACGTTATATATGTTATTGAATCCATCTTATTTCATTATATTATTAATTCATTTCATATAATTTTATAAATATTATACGATTTAATAATGTTAAGTGATCCTGGTTATTTTGGTCCCGATTCAATGATGTGGAAAGTCAATAAAGAAATTACTGTTCTATTTGGTGGAGCTAGAGCTCTATTAATGCATGCAGCTCATCCTTTAATAGCTGCTGGTGCTCGTCAAACCTCATTTTATCAACGCGATCCATGGAAAAGACTAATTAGAACTCTTTCATTGCAAAATTCAGTCACGTTTGGCACTAAAGAAGAGGCAGATGATAGTGCACATCGTATAAACAAATTACATGAAGTAATTAATGGTAATGATGAAATAACTGGTGGTTATTATGATGCACTTAATCATGAACAACTTCTTTGGGTACATGCATGTTTGCAAATATCTTCAATATATTTTTATGAAAAAACAGTAAGAAAATTAACAGAAAGCCAGAAGAACCAATACCATCTTGAGAATATGAAATCTGCTGATTTAGTCTTAGTTGATATTGAAAAAATGCCTAAGACTCACGATGGTCTAAAGGAATGGGTAATTGAAAAATCCCAAGAAAAAGATTACTTGCGTTATACAGATGTAGCGAAAGATGTTCAAGATATAATTTCGGGGGGTCCAGTACCTAAACACATAAAACCAATCTGGCCCTTTATTGCATTTACTGCTTTTAATACATTGCCAAAAGAATTTAAAAATATATATGGGATCAAAGATACAAAATTAAAAAGTTTTATCTTAGAATTTAATTTAAAGTTTTTAAAATACTCAAGACCATTTTTACCACCATTCTTTAGGTTGATAGCTCCTGCTCGTTGGGCAAAACAACGAATTACTAAAAAACCAGATCTTAGATTTAGTGACAAAGCAAAGTTTTAAAACATTATAATTAAAACATGATTGAAAAAAATAATTGGTCTGAAATTAATAACAATATCTCAGAAATTAAAGATAAAATAAAAAATAGTATCAATGAAGACGATTTAACCTCTGACTTAAAAGATTCATTAAAAAACACTATTGCTTCAGCTAGTACAACCTTAAACGAGTTAAAAAGAAATATTGAAGATACTCTAACAGATGAAGAGATTAAAAAAGAGGCAAAAAATGTAATCAGTAAAATTGTTTCTGAATTGGAAGATAATCTAGATGAATTAACATCAAGAGTCTCTGGTTACTTTGAACATAAAACAAGTTATGAAGAAGAGTAATCTTAATTTAAGTTTTTTTCTTAATTGAAATAAATGTAATAAAAATCATTGACAATATTGATAAATACATGAGTGCATTGTTTAATCTTGGAGTTCTGTCTTCAATATAAATATTGTTATTAATAAAATATCCTCCATTAATATAATGTAAGCATTCAGCGTAGCCATTTACTGTAACCGTATAACCTGAGCCATCGATAAGGTTTAAAGGAGTAAAAAAATCATCATTATTAAATATTAAATAGCCATCAGGATGTTCATTTGGTGTAGAATAATTTTCATAAAACCCGCATACAGCAATTTCTCTATTCAAACAATTTATATTTTTATTTAGGACACTTTCAAAATATTTATTAGATACATTACAACTAACTGTGGTTGGTAGTTTATCTACTAATTTAATTGCATAATTGTCATCATAGTTTTTAGGAAAACCATATGTAAAAAGCAAAATGCTTATCATCAAAAATGTAGATACTAAATTTTTTAGATAGTTTTTTTTTGAAAAGTATTGGATTAACAAAGTTGTAAAAGAAATAGCAATTAGATAAAAATAGTAATGAGTTTTTAGAGTATCCCCTTTAGTCGGATTAAAGTGGAGTCCGAACGCTCCTAAAGAAGTTGCAGCTAGTACTAAAATTCCGATTAAGTAAACTCTGTTAAATTTTTTGAAGTTTTTATCTTTTGAAAAAAATATGGTTGAAATTATAAATATTATTGAAAATGATAATGAAATATTTCTTCTGGGATTTGGTAATAATGTAAAAATTTCCGACCTATTTTGAAAAAATAAACTTCTATTGTGATCCCAGTATCTTTCAAAATAATCACCAAATAAATCAATTAAAGTAATTCCAATTAATGAATTCGCATGGGCATTTCTAAATGGATTTTCAACCAGTTCTAGAAGATTTATATTATAAAAAAAACTAATTGGTGCAGTATATAAATATTGTTCTAATTCTTGATGATTAAATATACTTACAGTGTTGATATTTAAATTTTCATAATATAGAAGTCCTGAAAAAATAAAAAATACTATAAATGGAAATATAAAATCTTTGACTTTAATATAATTTATTTTTTCGTAATACAAATATAAAAGAGCAGTGCAAATAATCAAAGCAATAGTGCCTTTGCTTGTCACAAGCACAGAAAGCAAAGGAGAAACTACTAATAAACTCAATTTACTTTTATTTTCAAAATAGTCATCTATACACAAAAATATCCATGGCAAAAAGCAGAAAACCAATATTTCAGGCTTCATAATTAATCTGCCTCCATAAATTGGTGGAAAAAAGTTAAGCACAGCAAAAGACAAGAATATATTTTCTTTACTTATTTGTTTTGATTTAAGCCAAATATATAAGCCAACTAAACCAATAACGTATAAAATAAAATTGCCTAATTGAATTGCTGAACTATATATAAATTCCCACTTATCTGGAACGTAAAAATTATGTGAATATTCAACAAAATTTGAAATGAACCAAAAATAGAATAATCCCTGCTCTCGTGATGTTGTTTCTATTGAGCCATTGAAATATTCAATATATCTAAAATATCTATAAAAGTCAGTTCCATCTATTGAGTTATAAAATATTTCTCCTATGAAATAAGATAAAAATAAAGAAATTATAAATATAAAAAAAGATGAAATTTTAGTTATATTTTTTTGCATTATTTTTTGCACTCAATATTTAGGCTGATGAGTATTCCGTTTTCCTTATCCATATGAGGAAAATATGCTTGTGAGTGGTCATCATATTCAGGGTTATTTTTAAAAACTTGTCTCCAGTCCCATTGTTTTATTTCTCTGAAACCTAGCTGTTGAAGAAGTGAAGTTAAGCTCTTATTGTCATAGACAGTTTTGTGATAAATGTAATCACTATTATTAACATTCCATTTTCCATATAATGGACCTAAAATTTTTTCAATTTCTTCTGTGTTCTGATAAACAGAAATCAATGCTTCAAAGTTTGGCACTGCAAGTCTTAAAATTCCATTTTTCTTCAATACTCTTTTCCACTCTAAAAGTACAGCATGCACTTCATTTCGATCGAAATATTCTAAAACATGAGATGCATAAATTTCATCAACACTAACATCTTTTAATGAATTTAACTTATCTACTGATGTCTTAATATCAATATGTTCAAATTCAGAAATATCGATATGAGTATAGCCTTGTAAATATCTACTACCTGAACCAAGATGAAGCTTCATATATTTAATTTTAATTTAAACATACCAACTAAGATTTTAAATCCATCAAAAAATGCATTTACTTTTGTAACTCCAGCGTATCTCTCTCTTTCTAAGCTAAGAATTTCTGTATATTTAAAATTATTTGCATGCACAACTGCGGGCAGTTCTAAACAAAGTGTGAAATCCTCAGAAGATAGATTTAATGACTCAAGAATATCTTTTCTAAATAATGGATAAAAAAATAGTGCATCAGAAATTTCACACTTAAATAAAATTTGTACTAGAAATGTGAATAATTTATTTCCAAATGCTCTAATAGGTGTATCGTCAGGACTTTTTGCACCTCCTTTATATCTTGATGAAAACACTGCATCATAACTGTCTATCATAGATTTCATTTCTTGTATTGCCACGGGATTATATGATCCATCTCCATCCATGTAGGTTATAAATTTGAAATTGGATTTTGAAAAACCTTCAAGTACAGCATTGCCCCATCCTTTTTTATTTTGTTTTATAAAAATTGCACCGTATTCTCTCGCAATTATTTCGGTATTGTCAGTTGAATCACCATCAACAATTATGATTTCTCCAAAGTTATAATCCTTAATCTCATCAAGAACAAACGGAAGAGATTCTTCCTCATTGTAAGTAGCTATAATAAGAGAGACATCGTCTAAAGAAATGTTGATGTTATCCATCTAATAAAGATAGTCTCAATTGTTAAAAAAGTTGTTTACTTCATCAGAAACATATTTAATTTCCTCATTTGTTAAGCTTGTTGATGATGGAAGCCAGAGAATATTGTCTGATATCTCCTCAGAATAACTCAAATTTGTCTTGTTTATTTCTTGCAAGTAAGATTGACTACTTAAAGCCGGGTAAGAATATCTAGTTTCAATATTTTTTGAACTTAAATACAATTTAAGTTCTTCTCTTTGTTTTTGGTCATCACAATAAAAATCAATAAACCAAGGTGTTTCAATATCTTCAAATTGTTTAAGATATTTTCCATCTATAAATTTTGAATATTCATTATGAAGCTTCTTTTTTATGTCAATGAATTCCTCTAGTCTGTTAAATTGAGATATCCCTAATGATGCCTGTAAGTCTGTAATTTTAAAATTTAAGCCAAAACCTTTATGAACATCACTTTTGTCTTTTTCTCTATTGAAAGTTTTTAAGTCTATTAGGTTTTGATAAACTTCATCATCATCTAGTAAAACCATTCCTCCTTGGCCCATAGTAATAATTTTATGTGGGGTAAAAGAAAGAATGCTTAAATTCCCTAATGAACCACATTTTTGATTTATATAAGATGAGCCTAATGCATGAGCAGAATCTTCAATTAATATAATATTATTTTTTTTACAGTAGTCTTGAATTTCTATTCCTGAGCCAGTTCTTCCATTTAAAGGAACAAAAATAACTGCATCAATATCTGAGACTGAATTCAGAGACTCTTCAGACATGCACAAACTATTATCAATATCAATAATTACTGGTTGGGCACCTGCCCAGATTATTGCATTAATTGTGGCAATCATAGTAATATTTGGGACTGCTACTTTATGACCTTCTTTTATACCAGATGCTAATAGGCCAAGATATATGGCTATAGTTCCGTTTGGTACTGTGACCGAATATTTTCTATTTACATAGCTTGCAACGTTTTCTTCTAATTTTTTTGTAACTTTATGTTCAGTAATCCACGATCCAGATGACATGTATTCTGTAACATTTTGAACGTCCTCATTTGAAATATTTGGCTCTACTTGACTAATCATTTTTAACATTTACTCTTGTTCTATCTTTTTCTGGTCCAAAATAGGGTCCATTTTTTATTTCTAGTACTTTACTATCTTTTTTAATTTCATATTCGTGGATTCCTTGGAACTGAACAATTAGTTGCCCTTGGTTTATTTCCTCACTTGATATGAACTCACCCTGTGTTGTATAAAGATTACAAACTATGCTTCCTTCTAAAACTAGAACTACTTCTTGAGTTATATATGATTTTCTCTCAAAAGTGTTGTGATAATGTGCATCAAGTATTTTTCCTTCTTGATAATTCCACGTTCCTACTTGGATGAATGCATCATCAGAAGTAAAAAAATCTAAACCTTCTTTTATATTTTTTAAATCGAAAATGCTCGAATACAATTCGTCATTAAAAATAATTTGTGTAACATTTTCACTAACCATAATGCTTAATATACCAATCTATAGTTTGCTGGATTCCATCATTTAAATTTGTTTCTGGTTTCCAACCTAATTTTACTTGTCCTAAATTTCCATCTACTTTTTTTTCATTTACACCATCAGGCTTTGAAGTATTTAGCTCAAATACTCCGTTCCATTCAAGTTTATCTTTTATGATTTCTGCAAGTTCGATGACTGAAATGCCCTTTTCAACTCCAACATTAAAAAAATGGTGTCCCGATTCTAAGTTTATAGATCTAACAAGGGCCTCTGCTCCATCTTTAACATAAAGCCACTCTCTAATCGGTTTTCCTGTACCCCAAATCTCAACTTTGTTAATATTTGATTTTTTTGCATCATATACTTTTTTGATAATTGCTCCTAAAGCGTGGGATCTTTCAACATCAAAATGATCGTGTGGGCCGTACATGTTGGAAATTACTACATTTACTGATGAAAAATTGTTTTCATCGAAGAAACTACTTCCAAGCTGTACATACAATCTTTTAGAAATTCCATAATTGTAAACAGATTTATCAGGCGGACCATCGAAAAACAGTTCTTCTTTATAAGTTGTTAGTTTCCCAGGATACGCGCAATTTGAAATTGGATTAATTAATTTTTCAACATTGTGCTCTAAAGATAGTTTGTAAAGGTTAATTGCCATAGAAGAGTTTTCATATAACATTTTGGCCGGATATTTATACCCATAAGAAATTCCTCCAACAAAAGCCGCACAGTTAATTATTACATTAGGTTTAAATTCTGACATATAGTTATCCAGTGCAATGTGATGCGTTATATCAACATGGTTTTTACCTTTTATTTCTAGTACATTGTATTTATTTTCTTTTTCAAGAATAGCTTTTACATGTTTACCTAAAAAGCCATTAGAGCCTATTACCAAAACTTTCATAATCTCTACAGTTTAGGATATTCCCAAGTTGGTGAAATCAAATTATCTTTTAATAATGTAAAATCTTTTTTAGCTTCATTTATATCATGTTCAACCATTATTTTTACTAGGCCTTTGAAGTCAACACTTGGTTTCCAATTCAATACTTCTCTTGCTTTTGAAGAATCTCCTAACAAATAGTCAACTTCATTTGGTCTAAAATATTTTTCTGAGGTAATGACATAATCTTCCCAGTTCAAATTTGCATGTGTAAATGCTTCTTCTGCAAAATCTCTTACGGTTTTAGTAACACCAGTAGCTAGTACCCAATCTTCTGGATAATCATGTTGCATCATCATCCACATTCCTTCAATATAATCCTTAGCATATCCCCAATCTCTACTTGCATCTAAATTACCTAGTGTTAATTTTGACTGAATTCCTGCAGCTATTCTGCCAACAGCTTTAGAAATTTTTCTAGTTACAAAAGTTTCTCCTCTAAGTGGAGATTCATGATTAAAAAGTATACCGTTTACCCCAAAGACATTGTATGATTCTCTATAAATTTTTGTTATATCATGAGCAAAAACCTTCGATGCGCCATATGGGCTCTTTGGATTAAAAAGCGAATTTTCGTCAAGCAACAATTTAGATGTTCCTCCAAACATTTCAGAGGATGATGCCTGATAAAATTTTACTTTTTTATCTAAATGTCTCACTGCTTCTAAAATAGTGATCGATCCAAGTGTACCCAGTTGGGTTGTAAGAATAGGATTTTGAAATGAAACTGCAACGTGGGATTGAGCACCTAAGTTATAAATTTCATCTGGTTGTATTTTGTTAATTAAGTTAGTTATTGATGATGAATCTAATAAATCAGAGTAGTAAAGTTGTAAGTTGCCGTCAGATGCGTATTTAGAAATAAGGTGATCGATTCTTCCTGTATTAAAAGAAGACGACCTCCTAACTATTCCATGAACCTCATAATTTTTAGAAAGTAAAAATTCTGATAAATAAGCTCCATCTTGTCCTGTAATTCCGGTAATTAAAGCTTTCATTTCATTAAATATTGTACTTTGTAGAAAAAGATTCTTCTCAGTTTTAATCTAAATTAATAAGAGAATTTACTATTTTTATCATTGAACTTTAGTAGCAAAGATATATTTAGAAAATTAAAAAGAAATATCATAACTCCATCAGCTAACATTAGCGAATCTGTTTTAAGTTCTAGACTAAACAAAATTGATGCTAATAAAAATATTAGCATTCTTAAGTTTGCGTCAACACTAAAAATTCTTGAAAGTAGCAATTTAAGAATAGAATAAGCTAATAATACAAGGCCAAAAATACCAAACTTATTTAATACTTGTAAAAGAACAGAATGGGGTCCAGATGCTAAGTTGCGCTCTGTGAATTTTATTATATTTAGATAACCACCTGGGCCATGTCCTAATAATAAATCTACAGTACTTGGTTTATAACCAGAGGCAAACATGGCCCAAGGTAAAGTTCTATTAAGCCTGTCACTTATAAATTCAAAACCATATTCACTTTTGCTTAAATTCTCTCCAAGAGTAACTTCCAAAGAAGTGTCTTCATCGATAAAGAAAGGTTCATCTCTATCAAATGTAGGAATAGTTTGAAAAATAACTGAAGTTACTAAAACAATTACTACTAATTCCTTTGTGTAGGATTTATAAAAAATAATCACAACTATGAAAAGTAAAATGAACAATACTAGTGTATTAAACCTTGATTGCGAAAGTAGAGTTGAAGTGATTGAAAAGATTATATATAAATAGTTCTTAAGAGATTTACTAAAGTAATAATTTATCAAAAAAAAGCACAAAATAAAAAGTTGCAAATTTCCAAACACTTCGTAATGTGTATTTATTCCCCTCCAGGTTTGTATCTCTCCAAAATTTAATAATTCTGCTCGTCTTGTTAGAAAAAAGAGCAACTCAGAAAATGAATTAAAAAAATTACTTATTCCCAAAAAAATTGACAGTAATGGGTAAAAAATTAAAATATTTGCGCTTTTGTTGATTTCTATTTTTAACTCATTTGTATTTGATGATTTAATAAAATAAAAAACTTCAAAAAACAAAAATATAGACATCAAGTACCACAATGCGCTTGGAATATGATATTTAACATCTGGTAAATAAGCCACCATGATATTCCATCTATTTGGATAATTAGTGTCCTTTAAATTTTTTGAAAGATTAATCACGGTAGACTTGACATCTGAATTATTAAGATCATTAATGTTTTCTTTTAAATATCTAATATCTTTGCGTTCTAGATAAGTTTTTCTATAATTTTCAAAATCAACATTATCAACAATATTGTTGAACTCTGATGGATTGTTAATAATGCTGGTTTCTAAACTTGGAGAATTTAAAATTGGTGATATGAAGCTAAGAAATAAACAACAGCAAAATAGTATAAATATTAAATTCTTCCTATAAAAATTGTGTTTTTTAAAATAGTTAAAAAGAAAATAATATAGTAAAAAATCAAAAAGCCATGTAATTCCATATCCGGTGCTAAAAAATGGAAAAAGACACAAAATAAATAATTTTAAATGAAACGAATGATTTATTGAGTAATTGTACATGACAAAAGATTTTAAAATTGAAAAAATAATGAATACTAAAATATAAATATTTTCTTCAAAGTTTACATAAATTGATACAACAAAATAACTAACAACTGCACCAAAGCCTGTAATTAATATGAATTCATTGTTTAATCTATTTACAATATTTTTAATATCTAATTTGCCTATTAATACATAAGAAAAAAATAAGAATAATAAAACTTGTTGTAGAATTACCCTACTAATTCTTGGTAAATATATTTTTAATAACTCAGGATGTCCAGATTGATTTGTAATAACTTCAGACACAGTTAAATAACAGAATAAGTTTTGATTGGTACTTGAAACAAATTGCGTATTAATTTTTAAGAGATTAAAGCTCTCAATACTGGATAGCTTAAATTTAAAATATTCAAAAAAAACAAAATTGTTACAATCAAAAAGAATATACGGTGTTATAACTATCACTATAAATATCAGCAACTTACTTGCTGTTTGAGAATTAAGTAACTTCGTCATTTTCAAATAAATAATCAACACACACAACATCAGAAAAAATATGAGTCGTATAATGTTTCTTTTTAGATACAAGTTTGTAATCTATGGAGGTTAAATAATCAATAATTTCATTTTCTTTTTTATTAAATTCAAATTTTTTTGCTAAAATTTCAACTTGTAAAATTGGTGAATTAATCATTAAAAATTCTTTCGCACCAATTAAGACTTGGTAACTAAAACCTTCCACATCAATTTTTAATACATCTACATCACGTTCTTCACTGAAAAAATTATCAAGAGTATTTACATCAACATCAATTACTGATGTCTGTGAGGTGTTTCTTCCAAATGGATCAAACATAATTTTTCTTGTTTTGTACCAAAGAGAATTTTCTAAGATATTTTCAATTGATGACCCAGAAGAAGGAAAAGCATTTAAGATTGTGAAAGTTTCCTTTTTTTTCTCGTCACCTAATGCTTCGTTATGATGGAACCATAAAAATTTATTACTTTTTTGAAAATTCATAAATTTATTTAAATTTATGTTGTAGTTGGGGTCGAAGCTATACAATTTAACTCTAATACTTGGGTTTAATTTCAAAACTTTGGAAATTATACTTTTTGAAAAGTTACCTTTATAAAACCCTACATCAACAATTTTTAGATTATTAGATTGTGATAATTTTTTGGATATATAATTATCAAAATTTGGTGATAAGAATGTTAGAAGGCTATACAGGAATCTTTTATACACTATTAAATACTATTCTTATTGTTTAGATTAATCAACATTGTTGAAGCAACCATAAATAAATAGCCTTGAATAATGTGTCTTGGAAAATATGTATGCACTTGATAAAAAAGATGTGGTCCAAGAAAGGCAAAAGGAATAATAAAATACATTAAATTCGTTACATTTTTAAGCCTGATAGCAAAAATAAAAAGAAATTGAACAATTATTACGCTAACTGTAAGGGGAAAGATTTTACCTGAAAGTAGCCTCACGCTATCATTTAATGGGTTTGCTGTAAGAAAATTTAACTGAAATAAAAATGTTTCATATACAGATTGAAAATTAAACAGTAAGTCTCTTGGAGATAGGTAATAGTATCCAGAGATAAAAACATCTTGATTTAATACGAACTCTCCGCCATAAATAAAATTATGAAGAAAAGGTAGAAGGAGAAAAAAACCAAAAATAGAAATCGGTTTAAAAAATTTCTGTTTTTTCTCTTTAAGAAAAAAAATTAGGATAACCAAGTAAACTAAACCTGGAAATTGATTTTCACGAATCAAAAAACAAGCGCCTAATAAAAAACACATTGCATATAGATTATTTGAGCTAAATTCAAATTTAAAAAAAATATTTAAGAACATAAGTCCTAAAATCCAAGTTGGCCATTCTGATAAAGATGAAAACAAATTAAGTTTAGAACTATATGTGGACAACAATATATAGGCTAATAAAAAATTGAATCCCAAGAAAGAAATTTGATTATTATATTTTTCAAAAAGCTTTAAAAATATTGAAAATAATAAAAAAACTAATAAGAATCTAAAGAATATGACTATCGACAAATGACTGTCTCCAAAAAATAAATGAAATAGAGATAACAAGTATCTATATCCAGGCTGGTAGAGGTAGATATCTTCGCCTCCTTGTAAAGATTGTAAAAAAACTATCTGTTGAGACCAACTTTCATATTTAAGCGGATCAGATCCTCCAAGAGAATATAGAACATTACTATTCAAATTCAAGTTTTTTACTGACGAAATAGAGATTATTAATATAGATGAAAGAAAGTTTTGAAGCTTATACTCGTGTTTAATTTTAATAAAGATGATTACAGATAAAATAACAAAAATTTCAACGATGTCTGCATATGAATTAGGTAAAAACTCTAAAAATAAAATTCCAATAATACCAATTGTAAAGTTAAGACCCAGAATACTGTTTTTTGAATAAATAAAATAAAAAATCAAAAGAATAATTGATAGAAAAATAAATGAAGAGATAAGCTCAAATACTCTTGAAGTTTTGGATTCATAAATATTAATAGGATTATCATCTAAATCAGTTAGATTGAACGAGGCGTATGGAATGCTAGGGATACTATTAATTAGTCCATTGAACCGATAAAAATAATCAAATTCTACTTCTGCTCCGACAGGTACTAGTAAAGTGTGACTTTTTGATTTTGTGTAAGATGGCTCTAAATTTATTTCGTCATCATTAACAGTAACAGTAACTTCTCCAACATAAGAAATTTTCATTTGTTCACTAAATTTGTTATAACTTTCAGACGACCAATTTACTCCAAAAGAAAGCCAGCTTCTTGAGGGCTCTATAGGTAGAATCAAATTAGTAAAGCCATAATCATATTCTCGAACATCCTTTTTCTTATTAATTTCTACATATTCGTTATAAGTAACTCTTGAGTACTTATCATCTTTTGATATCCAATGAATAGGTATATCTAAATCATTGCTTCCCCCGTAGAAACTTTTTTCATAAAAATTAAATCCAGTTTGATTAAAAAAATATAAATTCCAATTTGTATATTCAATACTTTTATTATTTTTGGGATATTGATTAAAATTTAAAAAATAATCATTACGAGTAATGCTTTTATCAAAAGGTTTGTCAAAGCTAAATTGACAACTGTCTGCAATATTAAAATTCATTTCAAAATTGGATGTGGGAGTAAACTCAGTTTTGTAACAAGCATTGTAATTATCATTATCTGAAAACATTTGTATTAAACAAAATATGATTGTAAAAAACATAATTAAGCGAAATTGTTTTTCAGAAATTGAATCTGATTGTTTTATCAAAAATGGTATACATAGAAAAATAATAAAAAGTACAACTTCTAACTTCCCTTCAAATGGAAATCCATTTAACCCATATTTTTTATTTATTGGAAAGAATATTAAAAATAATGGAACATAGTAAGCTGATGCTTTTTTATTTTTCAAAAACACACCCATTTTTATTTGGTAGGTAGCTTACTTAAAACTCCGTTATCAACTGTAATGCTTGACCCATGCAAAATTTTTGCATGTCGGTTAAGTAAGTCAATTATAAAATTTGCTACCTCAACTGGTTCCAAAATTTTTTTTGATGGTAGTTCATTAATTAGGTTTTGAATTTCTTTTTTATCAAGATTATCTGTCAGCATTGGAGAATCCATTGCGCCAAGAATTAACTCAAAAATTGACATCTTTTCATTTTTTTCTATTGTAAGTCCTTTGACTAATCCTTGTATTGCAGATTTGCTAGATGCATAAAGTGTGTTGGATTCGGTTGTAGCTTTTGCGTGAACAGAAGAGACTAAACATAGTTTAGAAAAATCACCAAATTCATTTTCTAAAGTCTTTACTAAAAGATAAATTGATTTTACATTAACTGAAAAAACTTCATCGAATGTTGCTGAAATATCATCAACATCATTACTTGAATTTTTTTGAACTGCTGCACAATGCACTATCGAATCAATCTTTTTTCCATTTAAAGAATTTTTGATTTCCAAAAGATTTTCACTTGAGATTCTTGATAAATCGATTTTTATGTCTGTATGTAATCCTTCTGTCTTATCTATTCCTAAAGTGTTGAAACCACTTTTTTTTAATTGTTTAGAAAGAACTTCACCAAGCCCAGAACTTGATCCTGTTATTAAATAGTAATTTTCAGTTTTGCTCACTAAACCATTTTAATAAAGTATCAGTGACTTGCTGGTTAACTGAGTTATTTGCTTCCAGTGTGTTGGAAGCATTATGAGTTGAAAATATTACATTATTAAAATCTTTAAGTGGATTTTTATCTATTACTGGTTCTTTTTCGAATACATCTAGGGCACAACCTGATATTATTCCTTTATCAAGAGCATAAATTAAATCTTCTTCATTTATAATCTGCCCTCTTGATACATTTACTATATAAGGTTTTTTTTCTAAATTATTAAAAAACTGTTTATTAATTAAATGCCTTGTTTCTTTTGTTAAAGAAGCGGTGACTACTAAGATATCACTGGTTTTTTGTAAAAATTCAAGATCTTTCTTTTGTGCTACTGAATTGTCTAGTTTTTCAGAATATGGATCATAATAAAATATATTTACTTCAAACGGTTTTAACAATTTAGCTGTATATTGTGCAATTTTACCAAATCCTATAAAACCTAAATTTTTGTTCCTCAATCTTGAACCAATAGGTTTATTCCATTCGGTATTTATTAATAATTCTTTATGTATATATGGTATTTGTTTTAAAAGTGAACCAATTAAATATATAGCATGCTCTGCTACATCAATATATATGTCACCAGGTGAATTTAATACTTGTGGAAAATTTGTTGAAATATTTATATTGTCAGTTCCAACTCCCCATTTAACAATAAGCTCTAAGTTTGGACAGCTATCGATTACATCATCATTAATTTCGTCATCACCTATAACTGCAATTTTTGAATTTTTTAAATTTTTTTTCATTTCTCTA
>Ga0255761_10000820_pt1 | contig 28749 bp, 12 predicted proteins | sample 071ome_29_FD_179961 | JGI IMG/M metagenome (GOLD analysis project Ga0255761, IMG submission 179961) | Coastal salt marsh microbial communities from the Groves Creek Marsh, Skidaway Island, Georgia - 071407BT metaG (version 2) | ecosystem: Environmental > Aquatic > Marine > Intertidal zone >... | reverse complement strand
ATCCGGCAAAGGCGGACACGACGGAGCCAGTGAAGCATCCTCTGGCTTCTGCGCCGACTTCGTTCGGTTTCGGCGCTGCCACACCGACGGTTGCGTCTACGTCAACATTTGGTTTCGCCCCGTCGGTGTCAAGCACCACTGCATCGACGCATGCGTTCAGCTTCAAGCCACCTGACACGAGCGCCACCTCTACGTCGACGACGGCTTCGACTCCGGCGTTTAACCTCACGCCGTCTGCGTCAAGCGCCGCCGCTGCATCAACGCCGGCATCGACACCTGCATTTAGTTTCAAGCCATCTGCGTTGAGCGCTGCGTCTTCTCCAGCACCAGCATCTGCTCCAGCTTTCAGCTTCCAGCCGGCAGCATCTAGCGCTAGCTTCACATCAACGTCAGCGTCAACGCCAGCGTTTAGCTTCAAGCCGCCCGCGTCGAGTGCTGCAACAGCGTTGACAACAGCCTCCGCTCCGGCTTTCAGTGTTGCGCCCGCTGCATCTAGCGCGGCGGCGGCACCAGCACCGGCGCCTACGCCATCGTTTAGCTTCAAACCGACGATATCGAACGCAGCGGCTTCGCCGACACCTGCCTCAGCACCTGCTTTTGGTTTCGCTGCGGCGGCAGCATCGGGTGCTGCCGCGGCGCCAGCATCGAGTGCTGCCGCGGCGCCAGCGTCAGCTTTTAGCTTCAAACCGCCTGTGGCGACAAGCGCTGCACCGACGCCAGCGCCAGCTTCTGCACCGGCGTTTGGCAGTTTTAAACCAGCTGCGTCCGGCGCTGCGTCTGCATCATCGGTAGCATCTGCTTCAGCGTTTAGCTTCAAGCCGCCAGCGTCCAGTGCTGCACCAAAAACAGCGTCGGCGTCCGCTCCGTCATTTAGTTTCAAGCCTGCCGCCACCTCTGCGTCAACGTCAGCAACACCGAGCCCACCCCGGAGCACTCTTCCACCGAAGCCACTGACTAGCAGTGCGACTATGTCTCCGGTAGACAAGGGGATGAAGCTTCTCGAGAAAGTCAAGTTTGGTGAAATAGATATGAGCGCCGCGCAAAGAGAGCTCGAGCAACTCATGCAGGATGTCACGCCAACAAAAAGTCCGAGAACAGCGCAAGGGCCTGCCGTTGAAAAGTTCAAACCGGTAGATACGTCGCTTTCATCTGCGGTCAACTTACAAAGTTCTCCTCTACCAAGTTGGGGATCTAAGTTGGAAGAAGTGAGACGAGCCAGATCCACTTCTGCAGGTGAAGCGGACGGACTTAAAGCCATCGAAGACGACATGTCCTCCGTCATCGCCGAAGTGAAAGCAATGCTGGAAGATGTTTCAAACGTTACCAAAATCATGACGGGTGAGAAGTTCGATGATTCCATGCATGGAAAAACAGAAATGGATTACATCAAAGACTCAGCAACTTCGGCTAAAGATACTATCGGCACTCTCATTGGCGGAAGTGGACAGCTGCGCAGTAGTCTCAACGAGCTTTGGGCTGCGAATTCTGCTGATGAATCTTTGAGGAGCGAACTCGAGAGTCGCATCTCAATCGCATGCGAGGCATTAGATGAGAACGCCGCTGTGGAGGATACGCGAGAGCTTAGCCCTGTGCTGAAGGAAGTGCAGAAAAACATGCAGTTGGACATGCGATCAGTTTTGGAAATGGCTGCAGACTTAGAAGCATCTGTGGAGCGCCTTGAAGCCGCAAAGAGAGAAGCATCTCGCCCTCGACCAAAGCATGTGATAAACTCCGGCTTGGTGTCATCTTCAGCAGGTCAACCGGCAACATCCGTGCAAATTGCCAGCATCATGAAGGCGATATCCACGCAGTCCGCAGTCATCTCGGCTCAGACTGAGCGGCTCGATCAATTGCTACAAAGTTTGCAAGACGATGACATCGATATTCCATCTCGAGTGCCAGAGAAGAAGAAGCCAGAAAGTAAACGTCTTTCTAGCTCACCAAGTGCCTCTATGTCGGCGTTGAAGATAATGTCCGAACCATTACCGCTCAAGACGCCAGTGAAGACGACTTTGAACGAGGATGACGGATCGAGCGACTTGGAATCTGTGATCATGGCACGCATGGCGTCCACGCGCATCACGACTGTTCAGAAGGAGCCAACGCCTACGCGTGTTGCGAGAGTTTCTCCAATCAAAAAACCACAACCCGTGGCGATGAGTACACCGTCTCCTCAGCCACCGGCGAGCCCTCCGCAAGCGGGTTTCAGTGCTGATTTTCTAGCCAAGGCCAATAAGGGCTATGCCGCCGCCCAAAAGGCTCTCGAAGATGACCTCAACAAGGCTGCAGCCCCTACGCCGTCGGCGCCAGCATTTTCTGCTCCGAAGCCTGCTCTGTCCGCGGCTTCCGCTCCAGCGATGGGCTTTAGCGCTGATTTCCTAGCCAAAGCGAATGCTGGTTACCAGAAGGCGCAAGCCGCTCTCGAGGAAGAACTTGCAGGGGACGAGCCAAAGGTTGAAGCGCCAACTCAAACTTTTAGTTTTGGTATTCCATCGACCGCGTCGTCGTTACCAAAGAAGGAAACGGAGGAAAAGAAAGCTGAGTCAATCGAGCCATCGACTGGTGGATTTAGCTTTGGTATACCTAAAGTGGAATCAAAGACTGACACGAAGGAGGATGTCCCGGCGCGAACTTCCGCTTTCAGTTTTGGTTCGACAGCGGCCTCTTTGCCAATCACGCCAAAAGATGATGGAAAGTCAAAGGAATCGTCGGCCTCGCCAGAGAAGGCAACTGAATCACCTACGATGGGTTTCAGCGCTGAGTTCCTCGCAAAGGCAAATAAAGGTTATGCGGCAGCGCAAAAAGCGCTCGAAGATGACCTCGCAAAAGCGACTCCTCCTCCCGGCACACCACCTGCTGCGGCGCAGGTGGTGCAGAGTGAGTCAAAGAGTCCTTTCGCGGCGTTGGATTCATCGAGCGTGCCTAAGTTTGGTATTCAACCGAGCCAGCCAGCCGAGAACTCGTCTGCTGATGCATCCACGACAACGTTAACTTCAGGCGTTTCAACCAGTTTTGGTTCTTTTAGCTTTGGTGGAAAGACTGACGAAAAACCCAAGGATGCTGAATCTAGTTCAGCGGCGACCCCTTCTTCGCCCCCTGCTCAACCTGCACCAGCAAGCTCCAGTGCTTTTGGCGCGCCAGCGAGCTCCAGCTCATTTGGTGCGCCAGCGAGTTCTAGTGCTTTTGGTGCCCCGGCGAGCTCCAGTGCGTTTGGCGCGCCAGCGAGCTCTAGCTCATTTGGTGCGCCAGCAAGTTCGTCTGCGTTTGGCGCGCCAGCGAGCTCTAGCTCATTTGGTGCGCCAGCAAGTTCGTCTGCGTTTGGCGCGCCAGCGAGCTCCAGTGCGTTTGGCGCGCCAGCGAGCTCTAGCTCATTTGGTGCGCCAGCGAGTTCTAGTGCTTTCGGTGCCCCAGCGAGCTCTAGCTCATTTGGTGCCCCAGCGAGCTCTAGCTCATTTGGTGCGCCAGCGAGTTCTAGTGCTTTTGGTGCCCCGGCGAGCTCCAGTGCGTTTGGCGCGCCAGCGAGTTCTAGTGCTTTCGGTGCCCCAGCGAGCTCTAGCTCATTTGGTGCGCCAGCGAGTTCTAGTGCTTTCGGTGCCCCAGCGAGCTCCAGTGCGTTTGGCGCGCCAGCGAGCTCTAGCTCATTTGGTGCGCCAGCGAGTTCTAGTGCTTTCGGTGCCCCAGCGAGCTCCAGTGCATTCGGCTCGAAGACTTCGTTTGGAGCCGCGACGACGACAAGCTCGCCTGCGTTCGGGACACCGAGCGCATTTGGAGCCGCCGCCAGCACAAGTTCGCCTGCATTTGGAGCGCCAGCATCTCCGGGAGGCTTTGGTAAGTCTACCAGTTTTGGAGCCGCCGCGAGCACAAGCTCCCCCGCGTTCGGGGCGCCAGCATCGCCCGTTGGATTCGGCTCCCAAACTGGATTCGGATCGGCAGCGACGACGGGCGGAGGATTCGCAGCTGCTGCGGGCAAACCGTCTGCGTTTGGCGCCGTCACTAGCAGCGCTGGGGCATTTGGTCAATCTTCGGGCTTTGGCACCCCATCGTCGCCCGGTTTTGGTGCCTCTACACAGGCGGGTAATGTGTTCGGCGCCGCATCGGCATCGCCTCAATCTTCAGGCGGATTCGGATCTTTCGCCAGTCAACCGAGCGGTTTCGGCGCTGCCGCCGCTTCCACTGGAGGCTTTGGATCGTCGTCTGGCTTCGGTCAAGCATCATCTGGTGGGTTCGGACAGGTAGCCGCTAGCGGATTCGGCCAAGTATCATCTGGTTTTGGTCAAGCGCCTTCTAGCGGATTCGGCCAACCCGCATCTGGCGGATTTGGCCAACCTGCGTCTGGAGGTTTCGGCCAACCCGCCGCCGGCGGATTTGGACAGGCAAGCGGTTTCGGCGCGCAGCCGACGTCGCCGTCAGGATTTAACACAAGCAACCCCGCATTCACACAAATGCGTCGATAGTAGCGCAAACATATTGTTTCGATTGTCAATAAACTCATTGATTCGTAGTTTTACCAACGACGCGCTTCTCCGACGGCATACACGTCCAGCCACAGCAAGCCACACGGCGTCATTACATCACAACGAGACGCACGCTTCATCCAACCGTCGCAACACCGACTGGACACGAGCATGTCCACCGTGCAATCCATCCAAACCATCGGCGCGCGCGTCGCCACTCGTCACGCGCGACGAAACCGTCGCGTCGATTCAGTTCCGAAAGCGATGACGTCAACCGAACTCGACGCGCCCAATCCGTCCGCCATTTACGACGTCTGCGACGAAGACGCCATGCTCTACGGCCCGGCGAACACGTTTCCGATTAAACCGGATGAACTCATCGTCAAGTGTAAGACGTGCTTGCGAGCCGGCTTCGCCGCGATCGGGGATGAACTCGCGGAAGACTTTGAGTTTATTGGGCCAGTAGTTGGGCCTCTGGGACGTGATGCGTTCGTCAAAGCTGTCGGTGGGTTCGACCTCACGACTGGTTTCCCAGACATGAAGAGCAACTATCACCACTTTAGAGTGGACCCATTCGAGACGAATCGAGTTTGGTTTCAAAACAGAACGACGGGAACGCACACTGGCAAGCTCGCGGGACGTTTCGAAGCCACGGGTACTGAGGTTGTGTGCCCTCCGCAAGCATTGTCAATGACGTTCAACGAACAAGGTAAGGTGAAGAAGATTACCGTCGGCGTCGTGATGGATCGGACGCTGGGTAACACGGGAGGACTCGGTGGGGTTTTCGGTCTTTTCCACGCCATCGGATTTTCGTTGCCGTTCCCGGAGGGTCAGCCGTGGAAAATGTCCAAGAGGTACCGCTTCTTCCAATGGCTCGGACGTTTGAGAAGCTCTCGCGAAAGCGAATAGACGCCGCGAAGACCGACCGCTCTAATTTATATTGTAAATCCTTCTAACACGCACAAGATTATCGCGACGCAGCTTAGACGCTTCGAAGTTGTTCGAGGAGACTTTGATTTTCTCGCATCACTCGGTGAAATTCGCTTCTGCGCGCGGCAGCGTCACCTTCCATTTGGCGCTTGAGCGACGCGATGGTTTTCTCGTAGTGATCGCGCTGACGCTTCATCTCTTGCACGGTCTCCTTGTTTTCGATCGACTGAAAAACTTCCTCGCCAGTGTATTTGTGGTACAGGTTTTTGATGTTCTCCTTTAGCGATTTGACATCCTGAATGTTCTTTGCGCACGAATGGAGATCGCGTTGAAAACGTTTCACGATGTCCACCATGTTGTCCGCCTGTTTACGATTTCGAGCCGATTCTTTCTGTAACGCGTCTCGTTGCGCTCGCATCTCTTGTGCTTGACGCACGAGTGCGCGATTAGCTTCGTAATAATTGAGCATTTCACCATTCATCTCATCCATTTTGTTTTTAGTAGAGTCGAGTGTAGCGTGCACGTCGTTGCGCTGTTGCTCCAAACGCGATATATCATTCGTGAGTTCTGACACCTTTTTGAGCTCGCGAGTGATGTCACGTTCCTTCGTGGCAATTATTTTGCCTTTGACTTCGATTTCGCTCTCGAGGCTTTTCATTTTCATTCGCGATTCGTCTAACTTTCGCTCGAGTCTCTCGATTTCTTTCGACATGGCCCGCTTGTCATCCGCCAGCTTGGAAATGTCTTCGTGCAGTGCGTGTTCATTTACTTTGACGGTGGCCAATTTCGTTTTGAAGACGCCATTCTCCCCTCTCAAACGTAGCGTGGCTTCGTGCTCCTGATGCATCTGCGATTCATACTCACTTTTAATCTGCGTGATTTCGTTCTCCACCTCTTCGTCCATGATTTCTCTCGCTCGCGTGAATTCTTCGTATGCAGCTTCCAACCGTCGCTCGAGTTTCAAAATTTCCTCACGCAACTCTGCCTTTTCCGTTGCAAACTCCCTCTTTACGTTTTCAACATGTTCGAGGTGTTCGAGGAGAATGCTGTCGCGTTCTGCGTGCATCTCTCGTTCAGCCTCCTTGGCTTCGTTGACCAATTGCTCATTTCGCTCAATCTCCGAAAAGAGCTTCCTGTCGTGCTCCTCGACGACGCGTGCGAGCTCTGCGCTCGCTTCCTCCGAAAGAAGCTCGCGCTCAGCCACTAAATCGTTTGATAGTCTTTCATTATCCCGTTCGAGCTCAGCGACACGGTTTCGTTCGTGTTCGATCATCGATGCGTACGTCGCTTCGCTCGATTTCAATCTGTCGCTCATCTCCGCCGCTTGCAATCGCAACTGGTACTGATTTTGAAGAGAGAGATCCTTGAGTTCGGTTTGAAGCTCTCGCATGCGTTCTTGCAACTCGTCGAACTCTTCTCGCTTTACGAGTATTTCGTCGTCACCCGTATTGGACTCGTTCAATCGTTCAAAGCTTTCGGCGCCTTCGACTTGCAACTCGTGAATGACGACGCATTCATCCTTACCCGCTGTGTACACGCGCGTTTCATCCTGACTCAAAGCCAGCGCGGAAATCGATCCGACGTGGCAGTGTACCTCTGAATATTCACCAGTCAACGGAAAGTTGTATATTCGAAACGTTCCGATCGATGTCGTCGCGAAGATCGCGCGGAATCGAGTGTTGTATTGCACGTGCGTGAGCGTCACGTCTTCGGATGAAAACTCTCTTGTCGTGTTGAATTCGTGGTCCAATTCAATGAGTTTCGACGTGTTGGAACACGCGACGATTCCTCCCGTTTGTGGAATATGCGTCGTCGCATTGTACACGCACCCTTTCCGCACGTGCTCGCGACGCCGAGGTAGCTCGTCCGATTGACTCGCAGTGATGATGTCCCAATCGTAAATGGCTCCGTCCATGGCGGTGGATAATAACGTCGCGTCGCCCGCGCCCCACGTTAACGATTTAATCTTCCCGCAGTGTCCGTGTAACACCGCGAGCGTCTCGTGCGTGAACGTGTGTTTCACGTGTATGATAGACCCGGATGCGGCGCAAAACATGTGGCCTCCGCGGGCGAACCGCACCAATCGACAAGTCTTCAAATTGAACTCCTTTACAATTCGAAGCTGGTCGCGCAATACGTGGATGACGCGCAACTTGTCGTAAAACCCGACCACGATCATCCATCCGCTTGGATGCACGCTCACGCTCAGTGGACTGTCGAGAAATACTTCCGAGATTTCACACGCATTCGTCTTCAAGCTCCAAACTTTGATAACGCGTTCGTTCGAACCGACAGTCACCATGATTTGACGCGACGGGCACACATCCATGCCGGCGATGCCATCCTGATGGGAATCGTTCAACACGCGTCTAAACTCCATTTCGTCCGCCTGCAGGATTTGTATGTGCGAAAGGGAAACTGAAAAGACGCTTCCGCTGCGGAGACAACACAAGAGATTTTCTTTGCTCGGCGAGACATCCATGGCGACGATTGAATCTGAATCGTCACTCGACTTAAATGACGATTGATCCGCCGCTGACGAGTCGCTCAGAAGTCTCATCGTCGCCGTGTCTTCCCCGTTGCGCATCAAATTGAGTCTTTTCGACACCTCGAACGCGCTCGAACTCTCCCTCCGCCCGACGTTTTCGACAAAGATAATCTCTCCGCCGTTCCCGGCGACGATGAAACCGCCTCCAAAGGCTTTCATGGCCATTGCGCCGGGCGAGCCGGCGCCGATGCTCACGGTACACATGATCACTTCACCATCCAGAATAATCACGCTGTTCGCGTCGGTACCGATCGCGACGTGTCTATCGTCATCGTCTAACCAGACGTGCGCTACGGCTCGTCGACCCACATCCTTTTGCAACTCGTTCAGCGCTTTCACCACGAACGGCTTTATAATTTTGCCTTGCACCCTGTACAGCTTGAACACGCCAGACGTACAAATCGCACTCACGACATCCTTGTCGCGTGCTGAAAACTGCGCTTCGATGATGCACGATTCAGCTGTGTGTTCGTTGCGCCGAAAGGAACCGGACGCGACACTGGCTCGTTGATTCGTGAGCTCCGCCACGGACCCGTCGCCGACGTTCCAGCGCGCGAGCGTCTCCACGCTCGAGTTGTAACCAAGGACGGATGAACCATCCGCTGAGAACGCTAATCCGTCGATGTCATTCTCGCTGTCCGTGAATTTTGTCAGAGGTAAGGGACCGGTAACCGCCGTCGTTGTCGCCGGGGATTGCTTGCGTTCGGTGCGTCGCAGACTCTTTCTCTTCTTTAACGATTCGGCGTCGTACACCAACACCGCCGACGCGTCCTCTCCATTCGACACCGCAATCGCAATGCTCTTCGACCCAGTGTGCACCGCCATCGCGCGTATTCTTTTCACTTGATTCGGCACGTGTAAAAAGCTTTGCCTTCTTTTCGTCGCGTCGCACACCACCACCGCTCTCCCGGCGACATGCACCAACGATTCGTCGTCCGCATACGCCACGGAATTTCTAATATTCGTCCTTACGCCATACACCGCGCGTTTCACCACCGCGCACGACGTCGATGAAGCCGAAGCCGCACTCGACACTCCTGGTGTCGTCGTCATCACCGCCCCTTCACGCGACGTGATTCGCTTTAACCCCTTCAATCCCACGTGAGCCGCTATTTTAAGCGCGAGCCGAATCGACGTCCATTTCCATTCGCGCGAGTGTAAACCAAAAACAAACAACGACGATCCGTGAAATAAAAACTTCTCCGCGCCCGAGCTCGACGCACAAGACGCGCCGTTGACGATTCGTTCTTAAACCGAACCGAACCGGCGGCGCACGGCTGCGAACGCGCATCCATCCAAATCCAAAACCATCCTCACATCCATCCATCCATGTGACCAAAACACACGCGCGGCACACGACAACGCGACGCGCGACGACGACGACGACGAAACCAACCAGACTCACGCACAGACGGACGAATGACATCCATCGTCATCTCGGGCGCGACGACGACCGCGCGCGGAGTCGCGCGAATGGCATCCGTCGGCACCCGTCGCGTCGAAGTGCCGACTCGACGAAGCGGTCGCGGTGTTTGGATAAAGCGCGCAGCCTCATCAGGTGAAGGCGAAGACGCGACGACAACGACGTCGGAGGAGGAACCGAAGAAGAAGGTTGGACGATTCGTGCGTAAAGACCCGTCGGATGCGACGACGTCGTCGGCGAGCGCGCCGTATGGAAGCGGACCGGGGGATGTCGGCTCGAAGGGCGTCGCGCCGCCGCAGTCGACCATGAACATCAAAGTCATCCCGCTGGAAGATACCGGGTTTCAAGGCGTCGCGAAACCCGCGGTGGAGGAGACGGAGAGCGAGATTGTGTTTAGACAGGCGCAACTCGTCGGTGGGGATGTCGTGGCGTTGTTGGCGTTCGCGGCGATTGGACGAGGGAATCACGGGGAGGGACTGGCGGCGTTGGACGTGTTAGCCACAGCGGCGCCGTTCGCCGTCGGGTGGTTCGGTGCGTCGAAGTTTGCGGATACGTTCGGGAAAGATGCGAGAGGGGACGATGCCGTCGCTGCGGCGGTGACCGCGGGTAAGGCTTGGATCGTTGGCGTTCCGGCGGGATTAGTTTTACGCGCGCTCGGCAAAGGCGCCGCTCCACCGGCGCCCTTTGTCCTCGTCTCCATGAGCTTCACCGGTGCCCTTCTCATCGGTTGGCGGTACTGGTTCGCTAATCAAAAAGCGCAGGCGAACGGAAAGATGGTGGGTGGGAACAAACGCGGGAACCCACTCGAGTTTATGCAGCTTCTCTTTGGTCTCGTCAAGCGTTGGTAAAATCGCACCGTATTCGCGATATCCGTCCGCTCCATCCATTCAATTCAAACATTCATACGAATCACGCGCGTTTTCCAACCACAAACGCCCCCGGTGGACAACATCGCTCGTTCAATCCGCCCCGAGCGCTCGTTCCGCGTCGCCATCCATCGCGTTTCGCGTTACAATCCATCCGGTTCAATCCGTTTTGATGAGTCCAACGAGTCATAACTCGCCAACGAATCGAGGGGTCGCTCAAAAACGGAAGTCGACGCACGTCGTGTCAACCCCTCCACGTCGTCTGCAGACGAGGTCGCGCGAGAGGACGAAGGACGCGACGCGGGAAGACAAAGACGCGAAGCACGCTAACGGCGAGGAATAATCCCGGACCGTCGGTGACAGACGCGTCGGGAGGATCGCACACGCGCGTAGTGCGTCGTAAAGCTCCGTCTGTGATTCCCGTGCGGTTCGAGACGCGCCCGCTGGGTAGTGAGTAGATCCATTGGAATCACGGAGCCCGACGCCGCGTTTGACGTACGAGTCGGGCGCGAACGCGATGGCGAGCGGAAAACGAATCGTGGAACTCCCGGATGATTACGTCGAAGGCGATCAAGGGTCGGAGGACGAGACGTACTGGGCGGAACAACCGGCGCACGCGACGAATAGGGCGGGCAGAAGAGCCGAGGCGTTGAGAGTGCTAGACGTGGAATCGAACGAGGATGCGAGCGCGGTGAGGCAAGCGTATCGGAAGTTGGCGATGAAACATCACCCGGATACGAGCCGAGGGGACCCGGATGCCGAACAGAAGTTTAGAGAGGTGGTCAAGGCGTACGAGACATTGTCGAGGGAGTACGGTTTGATGGGCGAAGACTCTCCGTTGGATCGGTTCGAGAGCGCGGAGGACATGCGGGAGTTTGCGGCGAGTTTCTTTGAGAGTTTCTTCTTCGGTGCGGCGTCGGGTGGGTTCGGCGGACGGTCTGGTGGGTTTGGAAGACGTGGGGAAGACGACGACGTGAGCAGTAGAGACTACGACAGTGACGGCGAGTCTATTCCTAGCCTGGATGACTACGACGACGACGACGATTACACGGATGACGACGAGGAGTACACAGATTTGCACAACTTCTTTGGGTCGAACGGGCCGCCGGGCTGGGGCAAACGCGGAATGCCGAGTAACTGGTTTGGTCGCCAAGACGGTGACTATATGCCCGCTGGGGGTAGTCATGGTAGACCGCCGATGACAGACGATCAGCTCTTCGAACACTTGGAACAGATGCGCAAAGAAGCAGCGCGATATGCGGCCGAGTTAGCCAAGCAAGAGAACGAGGCGCGTCGGGCGGCTGAGCCCCTCGAGAAACTGCAACGCCCGACGTTGGTGTCGCGCACAGATGACTCAATCACACTCAATCTGTATCGTACCAAGTCGACCACGCAGACGCTGCCGGAAGATCGCTGCTGGGAGTTGAGTCTCAAGAAGGAAAAAGATCAAAACTTTATAGTGTTCACCTCCATCAAAGGCAAAACGATCGTGACGGTCAACGAGCTGACGCCGGGGACAAAGTATTGCTTCAAGGCGAGAGTGGGTCGGCTCAACCCCGACACTGGCGAGGTCACAGAGTGGGGACCGTATAGCGTAGAAAGTGCGTACGTCACATCTGGCCGTGCTCCAGTAGCTACTAGTGCTAAACATAACGCAAAGGGAGAAGGCGATGATGCGGTCGTCGAAGCCGGCATGGGCAAGAAGGCGAAGAAGCGCGCAGCGAAAGAACAGGCTGAGAAGGAGGAGCGTGAGCGCGCAGCCGCGGCCGAGAAGAAATCTAACGACACTTCCGCCGAAGAAGCTGCCGCGCGCCAAGCCGCCTTACGCAAGGCTGCGGAGGAAGCTGCGGAGCGTGAAATGGCTGAAATGGAAGCTATTCGTAAGCGTCTCGAAGCCGCAAAGAAACCAGAGGCAAAGGTTGAGAGCGCAACCACGGGTGAGGGTCTGTCGAAAAAGGCTGCGCAGCGTAAAAAGAAGAAGGAGCGTGCAAAAGCTGAGGAGGCGGCAAAGCTGGCGGAACGCGATAGCGGCAGTGCGTTCCACACGGAGACGGATGAAGAGCTCGCGAGGCGTTTGCAAGCTGAAGAAGATCGTGCTTCCATGCTCGCTGATCCGCGCTACAAGAAGACGAACGCACCGAATCCGCCGCCACCATCTGGACCGCCGCCATCATGGGCTGCCGCGCCAGCCATGCGAGTGCCCGGCATGAATTCAGAGCCAGCGCCTCCTCGCGGACCACCGCCTGGAGGACCGCGACCGCCGCCTTCTGCACCACCGCCTGGTCAAAGCCGAGTTCCGTTGCCGCGCGGCGGAAACGACGAGCCACCAGCCGCAGCGGCGATGCCTCCGCCTCTTCCGCCGGGTCCTCGGCCACCTGCGACGTACGGTGGCAACGCACCGCCACATCTTCCGACGCAGCAGGCGAGTACGGCACCGCCTCGCGCATGGGGCTCGCAACCTAGTAGCCAAGCTTCGGACGTTCAAAACAGAGGTTGGTCCGACGCGGGACCGGCGCAACCACCGATGGGTGTGCAGGCGCCCCAGCCGCCGGCGCCGCAGGTGGCACCGGTTCATAGTCAGCAACCAGCCTCTTGGAGCCCCGCGAACAGCAACTGGCAACCGATGGGTCAAGGCATGGGTTCTCTTCCAGTCGGTGACGTCTTTGCCAATGAGGCGTCTCGCTCCTTCTCCGCCTCTGGCGACATCTTCGCGTCGTCCCTGGACCAGAACCAGTGGTCGTCTGCGGCGGTTTCCGACCCGCAATGGGGAGGCCAAACCTCTACGTGGACGGAAGGCGCCGCCCGCGCTCCGCAAGCCGGCGCCGCGGACTGGGGTCTCGGCGGGTTAGGCGTCAACACCGACCTCAACCCCCGCGGATCAACCTGGAGCGCGTTCGGCGATTCATCCACTAACGCTGGACCGGGCGTCTGGTCGAACGCAGCACCCAATGACCTCTCCGTCGACATGAGCCGAATGAACGTTTCGTCGTCCACTCCGCCGCGTCAACCTCGTCACCCAGGCGCGCCTCGCAGTCCCGCCACCCCAGACGGCGATCCGAATCTCATCGATTCGAGTCTTTTGAGCTTTCTAGGTTAGTCGCGTCTTTACGCTCTAGCGTACCATTCGTAACGAAAAGGATATCAAGCTGCTATTCATTCGCTTTATTAGCTCCTCTGCTTGTTGTGTTAACTGTAACGTCTCAAACACGCCCACAGATCCGAGCACGTCGCGGCGCCCGGCGCGCGCACGCGTGTTCGATTTCCCCTCACTGCGATGACGATATCGTTGAGCTTTCGTCGACCGCGTTATGGCAAGGTTTGGGAACACGGTGGAACCGTCGACGTCGTCGTAAGATGCGAAAACGTCAAGAGCGACGCCGATGCCGGTGCCGTTGCGAACGACGTCGTCGTGGAGTGCGATGTGAGTCTATCTGCGGTGTCGAACGCGTGGATGCGCGCGTCTAGAACGGTCGTCGTGGGTACGGCGCGGTTCACGCCCGAGGGCGACGAGGAGAGCAACGATGCGGGTCAAGGTAAAGAAGGATTGGCGACGACGTCGGTTCGGTTTTTGGATGAAGGACGGTTGTCGTGGGTCGTCCCGGAAGACCTGCCGAGCGGAGAGTACGAACTGAAAGCGAGCGTGACAAACGCGAAACCGCCGATCGAGGCGATGACGAGAGTGATCGTGTCGGAACGAGTGTCGGTGACGCGGACGAGCGCAAGCGAAGCGACGGTTCGGTGGGATCCGCGGGCGGTTCCGGCGGATTATTCTAGCGACGATGGGTGGAAACTCGCCGTGGATGTCGTGCCCGTGATCGGAGAGGATGAAGATGTGAGTGCGGTGGTGTCGCAGGTGTTTATTCTCGCGGCGGAGAGTGGGTCGAAGACGCACACGAAGGATGGTGTGCGAATACTGTGCGATGTGTCGGATATCGAGAGAGACTCGCGTCGCAAGAGGATTCACCTTCCGCCCAATCGAGAGTATCAAATCAGGCTGTGTAGTTTTGGAGACGAGTCGATCGGTATGCCTGATTACGTTACGGCGATGGTGAAGGTGGACATGTCTCAGACACGCCTTGAAATTCAGGCGAGCGGGCATCCTTCTCAAGCGACGTCGTGTCGAAGCACGCGCATCGCGGATGGTTTCTACGTTCGACCGCCGCGGGCAATCGCTGACAAACAGCTGACAAACGTTTCTGGAGAGGAACTTCGCGACATGACGAACATTTTCCATACCGACTCGGTTGGTGTGAGCACTTCTGGTGTGGGCGACTGGAACGTCGCCGAGACGAACGATGGCTGGCGAGTGGAAGCGGGAATCAATGTCGTAGTAATTTGCGCTCAATATTGCACACCCATATTTGAATCGACTTGGGATACCAGTGGGGGCGCGCGTCGATCGAAGGAAGTTGAGTCTTCTCTTCAGTCGTTCATGAAGGCTTTCTTTGACGGAGGTAGCGTCGATGTGGCGCGGAAAAGCGTCGCGGAACATTTTCTAGTCATCTCGACGAGTGGTCAGTGGAGCGGGTCCGCAACAAAGATGGGAGTAAAAATTGCGAAAGCATTGCAGCTTGTGCTCGTCGGAGTACTCGGCGCAGACAAGGGCAATCCATCAGTGAGCGCAGAGATTCAACGCGCGCTCGCCAATCCGGATAAGCCTCTTGGGTTGGCTGCACTTTCGCACGGTAGTGCAAACGATGAAGTGCACACCTGGGTCCACATTGGCGGCGCCAAGGAAAAGGCTATCATTTCCAGCTGCCTGAGTAACGTTCAAGGAGTTTGGTATCCGACGCTCGTTCGATGTGGTTCGGATGAAGACGCCAAAGAGTGGTCGATTCCGTGGCAAAGTTATGGACGCGAAGGTTGGAGCGTGTTGTCAGAAGAACAACGAGTGATGCGATACGCCCAATTGATTGCAGACATTCGTGGAATGATATTCGATAGTGGAACAAAATCAAGAACGAGCGTGTACCATCTTGTCCGCGCCTTGATGAAATATGCGACGCGCAAGTCAGGGGACAAGTCACTCGTTCGGACGATCAACATGTTACTCGTTGAGATAATACTTTCTCGCGGACCACTTGCCGCAGCGGAATGTGTGAACGCAGGAGCGTTAGAGTACCTCACCGAACGAGTCATGTCGATCATCGAAGAAGATGGATCGCACTCAAAGTTTGAAGTGCTCGAGAAGGCGAATGTAAAATCCTTCCTCAAGCTCTTGTCGGTGAACGACTTCTCATTGTACGCAGAAGGTATTCGGCGAGGCGCCTTGGAGGCTTTACTCCGTGTTATAGATGTCTACTGGAGTGGATCTTCGTCTGGTTTCGATGGCAAAACGAAGGATATGATTGCTCGTCTGACCGAGCACGTCGCGCTTACTGACCTCTCCGTTTGTCGCATGTTGGCAAGAAGTGGAGAGCTCACGTCAGCATTTACGGCGCTTCGCTCTGGCTTGACGTGCTCCAATTCATTGAACGAGAAGATCTCTGGCAAGATTCATATACTAGATATCACTCTCGCAGACAGCAAAGGTGGCTTGGTTGAGCTGCCGAAAAAGGCTCGAGTGGGCGATGATACTTCCACCTCGCTCGACCTAACTGAACAGCTCCTTCAGGCGTACGACGAAATATGGGAGGGTAGCAGCTCGCCTGAGAAGAATGCGGACAAGGATTGGACCATGCTGGAACCGGAACTTGAGAACGCCGATCCCGACACGCCTTTGGCACATGAAGACATTGGAACTCCAGATAACACGGTTAGGCGAGACTCTCTCTCCGGTGACGCGCCTGAACGGCAAGAGCTGTTTGAGGGAGCGGTGCTTTTGTGTGCAATGGACGACGATTGGGAGACTTTCGTAGCCATGCTCAGACAAGCCCCGCGCCTCGTGTGGTGCGCGCGAGATAGAGGCGCGCGAGCCGTCGTATTCGTGTGGCCGAAACGTATCCATTCGTCGGTTCCGCTTCAGCCGCTCTTTTCCAGTCCAAACTTTGATAACGTGACGGACATCCCGAGCTTTGTCATCGATTACGCGTCCGTTTCTCGTGCGATGCTGCGTTCGGACGACTCAGAGCTGGTCATTGAGAAGGAAAACATGCAGATTCGAGGCACGGCTGAGATTCTCGCTGAAAGGATCGGCAGCAAATTGCTTGCCGCGTGTGTGGATCGACCTCCGCACATGGCGCAGACGACCGAGGCTCCAATCGCCGGACGATTCCGCGGTCGATTCAAGGCGAGCGACGCGCACACTTTACTCCCTGTCGAAGATTCTGACTTGCCCGCCACTCCGATGACACCCAGCACGGAGAGTGGATTTGCGGCGTTGATTCGAAGAGTCACTTTCAGTTCGAGCGAGGCTGGCGTTCCAGAAGGCAGCAGTGACGCCGAAGGAGTTTCGCCCAAGACGTCAGATTTGCAGCGACTAAAGGAAAAAGTTGCCGCCCCGCAATTGGACGAAAACTCACACTTGGACGCGTGGCGCAGCGCGAGCTTGGAAGGAGGCGCTTCGCACTGGACTCAGTCTATGAGGATCGTCGCGGCGCTCGGGAGTCATGGTTTACCAATCTTGAACGACGCCTACAAGGAGTATCATCGAGCGAACGAGTCCAGACCGATTCGAGTGCTGAGCCTGGATGGTGGAGGGATGCGTGGCATTGGCACTCTCGTGATGTTGGAGCGCATCTTAAAGGAATCAAACAGTTGGTGCGTGGGTGACTGTTTTGATCTTGTCGTCGGCACGTCGACCGGTGGCCTCATCGCCGTCGGCGCCGGGCTTTTGAGAATGACGATTGACGAGTTGCACGAACTATACACGAGCATGGGTCAAGAGATTTTCCCTCGAAAGCAAGACTCGAGTTTCCTTACCAGAGTGTACGATTCCACGAAGATTTACAATCGCGGGCGAGAAGAGGCGAAGAACTTTGAAATCATGCTGAGGAAAGCACTGAATGAAGAAGCTGACAAACCCCTGTACGCAGTCGCTTCGCATCCGAGGTGGTACGCATCAAAGAGTCCGCCGCCCCACGTGTGTCTAGTCTCGCACTTGGTCAGTCGCGCTCCGGCGACGACGTTTTTGATGCGATCGTATCACGAAGACGGTCGCGTCCGCGGGCACCTCGGACACTTGCCCGGGGAACACCGGGCGAGTCTGATTGATTCGGTGCGAGCGACGACGGCGGCGCCTTGGTTTCTCGAAGAACTGCGAGTCAAGAAAGAGATCGGTGGAACAGGCGGATACGCCCACGACAAAAAGACGGATTCTCCCGTACAGTCGGGCGTTGGTACAGAGAGCAACGATTTGAGCGCTTCCATGGCGGAATCAAAAGACGTCGCTGTCTCTCGAGATCCCACCCGCGATTGTTCAGACGCGCCGACGAGCGTTGACGCTGAGATCCGTCTGATCGACGGTGCCATCGCGAGCAACAACCCGACCGCTGTCGCAGTCTTCGAAGCCCGTCGCCTCTTCCCAAAGTCTCGGAAACTCTGCGTCGTCTCTCTCGGAACTGGCGCCGCTGTTCCGAAAATCCGCGATCCACACTCTTCCAGTTTCCCTGGATGGTTGGACAACACGATTCATGCTTCGTGCGACGTCAACCAAGTTGACGCCACCATTCGCCACTTACTCGGCCCGCACGACTCTTACTTTAGGTTCCAACCCACCGCTGACGTTTTCGGCTGCGAACTCGACGACACGACGCCGGAAACAGCGTCTAATCTCAAAGAGGGCGCCGCTTCGTATATGGATCAAATGCACCGTCACGTTCGGGCGCTCGCCGACATCCTTCGACCCGACAGACACCATCATCACCGCTCGGAATCGTCATCGGCGTCGGCAGAGGCATGAGTCACACCTCGCACACCCATTGAAGACGTCCATCGCTCTCGCAAATCCAGCAATTCATCGATCTGTATCGCATTGTTGTAATGTTGTAATAGGGTAATAGGTAAATCCCTTTCGCGTCCATACCGAGTACGACCGTTACGACGAACAAGATGACTGACTCGATCTTTACACGTCGTCGCGCAGTCACTCAGCCAGACGCGACGACGACGACCAGTCATGATTTCGCTCATTAAAAGAACTGTCGCGCAGTCGTCGACGGACCGCGACGCGGCGGGACCGGGCGTTCGCGGCGGCGTGCGAAAGTTACACTCGAGCGGGGCGTTGACGCTAGAGAAATCCACCGGTGGTGTCGTGTCTATGTGCCTGTTGCGATGCGGTGGCGGCGTTCCGTCGACGACGATCGTGTCTGCGTCGACGGATGGGGCGATGCGGGTGTGGAACGCGTCGACTGGGGGGTTGATGTCGCAGTCGCCGAGTGATGGGGAAGGGACGACGCGTTTGGCGTCGGCAAACGCGGGGAGCGCGTTGGCCACGAGCGGCTCAGAAGGGACGGTATACGTTCGGGATGGGGCGTCTGGGGCGGTCACGCGGCGGTACACCGCCGGGATAGAGAGCGTTTCGGCGTTGTGTGTGCTCGGTGACGCCGGTGATAGGGAGATTGTGGCTGGGGATGATCGAGGGAGGATGTTCGCGTGGACGCGTGAGGACGAGTATCCGCATTGGCGGTTTGGCAGCGACAGCGGCGAAGGAGGTTGGTCGGCGTCTGGACAGCCGCCGGTGAGTCCGTCTGGGCGAGAAAAGGCGAAAAAACGCGTGCCCGAGGCGGTGAATGCTGTCTGTGGATGGCGTCACGCGTCGTCGGGTGAAGAGTTTGTCGCGAGCGGGTCCGAGGACGGGACGCTGAGAATTTGGCGCTCGCGAGTTTCCAAACCCATCGCCGAGTTTGGGGCGGGTGACGGTGGTCATCGCGGTGCGATTCACGCGATGGTGGACTCAGACGGCGTGATTGTGACAACCGGTGCGGATGGGAGAGTGCTCGCGTGGTACGTGAATGAGAGCGGTGATTTGCTCGGACCTCCGGAAGAATTAAACGTTGGCGGTCGACATGCCGGCGCGATTTTGAGCGTGATTCGCGTTTCCAAGGGTATCGTGTGCACGGGTGGTGTGGATCAAAAGGCTATGATTTGGGATGTGAAGCATAGATCATTGTTGTTTGAGTGCGCGGGCTCGCGGGTGGGGAGCGTGCAGTCGCTCTTGTACGATGACGAAGCGGGCGTGCTGTACACCGGTTGCGCGAGCGCACAAATTCTTCGATGGGAACTTCCAAAGGAGGATCTCGCCAACACACCTTTGCGCGACTGGGATGACGAACCGCTATTGACGCGTCGACCTAGCACTGACGAGTTCGATAGCTGGGACGTAGACTTACCCGCGATGCCCGACGCAACGGCGCCATCGCCTGCGCCAAAGTCTGGTTCTTTTTCATCGTCGGCGCAAATGGACGAGATGCGCAGGAGAATATCCGAGCTTGAAGGAGAGTGCGAGTCGCTTCGTTCAAAGGAAAAGGCTCGCGCGGAACAAAATATTGCGTTACAAAAGGTGGTGGATTCGAAAACCAAGGAACTTGAACTTGCGACGCAGGATAAGAAGACGATGACGGCGCCGCGCGAAACGAATCCGCAACGGGATGTGTGGCGAGAAAAGAGCGAAAAGATGGAGACGATTGCTCGAAAGCAAAAGGCAAAACTCGATGAGATGAAATTGGCGTTGAAAGCTACGGAAGAGAATCACCGTGTCATGGAAACAGAAAAGGATGCGGTGATAGAGAAGCTCTCAAAGGAAATGGCAGCCTTGAAGGAGCGCGTGGAAAATTCCAACGCTCGAGCGGAATCGGCTGAGCTTTCGGTCGAAGAGATGATGCAAGCCGCTGAAAAGGCACTCCTGAGCCCCGAACCGTCCACTACCGACAATTCGTCTCAGGACGTCATGCGTGAGCTGCACAGCGTGCGAGAAGAGCTTCAACTTGCCAAGCAAGACGCCAATCTGTCGGAAATTTCCCTCGCGAAATTGCGTGACGAATGCGCCGAATTGCGCAGTCGCGCGGAGAGTCTAGAAGGAGATTTGCAACGAGCGACTGACGGAAACGACGCTCTCACCACGCGAGCGTCGGAACAGCGCGACGAATACGAGGCTCTCAAGCTCGAAGCAGATTCTTTGCGATCAGAGAATGTCACACAGCGAGAACGGATTGAGAAAATGACGTCTGAAATTGAATCCGCCACGAATAACGCCGAAGAGAACTACGCGCAGACGTCGAAACGCGAGGAGGAAATTCGCAGTCTTCACGCCACGGTTGACGGCTACAAGAAGAAGCTAGATAACGCCGTTAAGAAAGGCAAGGGATTCGAGCAAGAGGCGAAATCACTTCGAAGAGAAATGGCTGAGAAACAAGCTGAGATGGACAAATTGCACGAATCACGCGACTCGTTAAAGTGTGAACTGGCGAGCGCAAGCGAAGCTGCGGTGAAGAGTCTTAAAGATAAGCTCGAGCGGGCGAACGGTCGCGTCACAGAGCTAGAGCGCGAAATATCAGCAGCAAAATCGAGCGCATCGAGTTTCAAACAGCAAGCAGAGGCCACGGAAGCTGAATTGAACGCGGTGCGGAACGAACTGCAAATCGCGCGACAAGCGCAATCAGACGCAGATGCGGCGAAAGAGGAGTCAGCGAAGAGTGCTTCTCTAATCAGTGAATTACGTGAGCAGGTGACGAAAGAAAAGCGAAAATTTGATAACGCCGTCAAGAAAGGGAAAATTTTCCAAGAGCAAGCTGCGCAACTCACGGAACGATTGGGCGAGGCAGAGAGCGGTCTCACCGACGCTTTGGGCGCAAAAATTGAACTCGAGCAACGTGTTGACGCAACTCTCAAAGAAATCGCGCGCTTGCGTGAAGATCACGAGACACGCGCACAGAACGCGGAACTTTCGTATTCGAACGCAAACGAAGAGTTGCGTAACAACCTGGCAGCTGTGCAAAATCAACTAGCCGAGACGAAGGCGAAACTTGAGTCTTCCGTTTCTGAGATCGCAGAGCTGCGGGCCGATGTGTCGAATCGAAGTCATGAGCGCCAGAGACTCATCGAACAGATACACTCGAGTGAACAAGCGCAGACGGAATTGCATAAGCTGCGCGAAAACATTGCCACGTACGAAACCGAAATGCGGACGCTGAAATCTGGCATCGAGACAGCGAAGAACAAATTTGCAAACGCAGTCAAGAAAGGCAAAGGATTCCAAGAGGAAGCGAATCGATTGAGAAGAGAAGTGGAAGAGAAGTCTGGCGAAATCAATCACCTTCTCTCTGCCAAGACGTCAAGCGTAACTCAGACCGCAGAGCTCGTGGCAGCGCTAGAAACTTCTGAGAAAAAATTGCGCGAACTGAGTCTCTCCGACGAGGCACAGCAGAAAGAACTCGACACGTTGAGACACGAGCTCGCAACTTCGCGAGAAGAATGTTCAAAGCTCCAGAGCCAACTTGAACAGCGCGAAGCAAGCAGCCAGGTGCCTTCGGCAAGCCGCGGCGAGCAATGGCTCGAGCAGCAGGCTCGAGCGACCGCGGAAGCTCAAGCACGCGATTTGAGCGAAGAGAATGAACGTCTCCGACAAGAAGTTGCGGCGGCCTCTGCGGCGGCCAAAGAAGCATGGCAGGTTGCAGCTAGTCACGGCATCAGACCAGGTGATTCTAGACCTGCGAGCGAGATCGGCTCACCCATTCGCGAAGGATATCAGCAACGCGTGCGCTCTCTGTACCAGCATCCGTCTCATCGAGGGGCCATGTCGATGATTTACGATCGCGCCGAGCTCTCCGTCCCCAAAGAAGAACACGATCGCGTCAAGGAGTCGTGTTCGAAATTAAAACGAGAGCTCGCAAAGACGAAGACGGCGGCGAAAGAAGCGATGCGACAGGTCATAAATCGTTTGGAAATCGAGGTGGTAGAGAAAGTTCACGCTCAAGCTTCGGCAAAGGCGGCCGAAGCCGAATCTGCTCGCGCATGGGCCCACGCCAAGGATGCGTTGGCTACAACTCGAGAAGTACAAAAAGCAATGGCAACTACAAAGCTCTTGAGCTCGCCGCACGCGGATGCAATCAAGCCGCAGCCTCCGGTCGGCACTTTAGCCCGAGACGCGATTGACAGAAAGTCGTTCGCCTCCAATGGGGCCATAATGGTGAGACAAGAGCATTTACTCGCCATTTTCATAGCTATCGTGGCATTCATCATCGGTTCACTGCTGAACAAATCCTAGAGACGGGCTTTGTATATAACAAATTTTTCTATAGCACGAAATGCGGCAAGCGGCGCTCATTCCTTGTTAAACAGCCCCTTCAGGCTGTTGATGAGAGACGAGTCCTTCTTCGGGCCATTCATGGCGTCAAACAACTTACCAACCGCCCCTTGCGGTTCGAAACGCGCCATGATCTTTTCAAAGCGCGGGTCGGCCCGCAGGCCCGCGATGTCAGCGTCTTTTCGGATGGCTCCGTATTCGTCATATCCGCGTTCGAGCGCAGACTTCAGACACACCAATCCCTCTTCTACGTTCCCTAACCGGCAGTGGCAACAAGCACTATTGTACATGATGGCAATTTCCTCACCTGCACTCAACTCTCTCGGCTTGAACCCAGCGCTGGGTCCAGCCGGGGCGACGGTTGACTTGCGGTATCGCACCGGTCCGTTGCCCGGAAGCTTGAGCGCACTCTGAAAAGAAGATAACGCAGCCTCGTATTCCTGTGAGGCGTACTCCTTCAATCCTTGATCAATTCTACTGGCAGCTGTCAGCGGCGCGCTTTCTTTCACCTCTTGCTCACGCATCGCCGCGAGCGATTCGGCGTCGAGCATCTGTGGGACCTGAGCGCCAGACATTCCGACGAGCGTCGCCAAGTCTGCGTCTGTCAGCGATTGCAAATCCTCCACGTTCGCCACGATGTCGTCGAAATCTGAAACCTCCGCCATCCCAGCGTCATCGTCTGCGTTCGCGTTCCATGTCAACGGGTCGTTCGGATCGAACGCGCGACCGGCGAATGCTCGCATGCTCCGTAAGATGCGTCTAGGTTGTGCGAGTGTACCCGGAGAGCGCACCGCGTGGCGCGTCGCGGGGGATGTGCGAGCGCACGAAACGCTGATATGTGTGATGCTCATGGGGTTCGCCGCGATCGAGCGAGTGTTTTTGCCGCTGATCCACCGGAACGCGCGGGTAAGTGACGACTGTTGTGCGGGAGGCAGGTCATCGGTCAGAGTAGAGCGGTAAAGGGTGATCATAAATTAAATAAAAGCCGAACTGAGACGTACGAATGCATTGAAAAAACATTTACGTTGCATGGGTTACAGATCAAGTAATAATGTCGCTCGCGCGTGGGAGCGAGCGTTTGCGCCTACGCCATCTATTTGAATCCTAAACAACAATCGGATGTAGAGTGTTATCGTACAGCTCGATGCCAGGCAAGTACGGGAAGCACGAGTCATGATTTAATCTGACCATCCCCCCCAAGAAGAGCCACCAGAGCGAGCCGGAGAGCGGTCGCGGTATCCGCCACCGCCTCTTCCTCCGCCGTAGCCATCGCCGCCGTAAGAATCACGTCGCGGGCGGCTGTCTCTGCCCGGACCGTCGCGATAACCTCTGCCGCCTCCGAATCCACCGTCACTGTCACCTCTGAATCCACCGTTACGGTCGCCTCTGAATCCACCATCTCTACCTCCTCTGAATCCACCATTACGATCTCCTCTGAATCCACCGCGCCCTCCTCGACCGCCAGAAAATCTGCCGCCTCGGCCGCCTCGGCCGCCTCGGCCACCTCGACCGCCGCCTCGGCCGCCTCGGCCGCCGAAGCCTCCTGCACCTCTGGTTTGCTCCGGGATGAGAGCCGGAAGTTGTGTACAAACGACGAGCTCAAAACCGTTCAAGTCGGTGACGGTTTCGAGATCCTTCATGTAGGCAGCATCAATGTCGAAGCAGAGTCCGTTCTTGTTATCAAGGAAACGTATTTTGCCGCAACCATCCGCGAGCTTGCGATCGATCTCAGTAAGAGCACGAAGCAAGTCTCCCGCTCGAATGGCGGGCTCCGTTCCTTCACGGTCGACGACCATGTACGTGCATGAGTTCGGCGCGCCAGTCAGAAGCGAGCGCGGCGGTGGAGCTTCAGTGTGTCCGCTGAGCGCTGCGAGCGCGGCTGCCAACAACTCGGTCACCTCATTGTCGCTTCCGTCCGGCAACAACTTGGACGCAGCCGGGGTAAAGTACGGTAGAAGCTCACCATCAACCTTCGCGAGCAAGTTGGACGCGGTCACGGCGCACGCATCCATAACCTCGGTTGAGGACGGGATGCCGATGGTGCGGAATTCACATCCCGTCTCCTTCTTAATGCGGCGAATAATGTGGCCCTCGCGATCGGTGTGCATCGCAATGGCGGCGCCAGATTGTCCTGCGCGACCCGTGCGACCGCATCGATGCACAAAAGACTCGACATCGTTCGGAAGCTCGTAGTGAATCACGAGATCGACATCAGAAATGTCCAAGCCTCTGGCCGCGACGTCCGTGGCGATGAGCACAGTAAAGCGGTTATCGCGGAATCTTTGAAGCGTACGCTCGCGCTGAGCTTGAGCGATGTCACCGTGAAGGACTTCGGACGCGACGCGTCGACCGAGAGCCGCTGTGAGCTCGTCGGCGGCGCGTTTGGTTTGCGTAAAGCAAATCGCCTTTTTGTCCTTTGCGTACACGGTGACGAGATCCATGACAATGGACGTGCGATTCGCGTGCGAAACAGCGCAAGACATGAGATCAATCGTGTCCGCGACGCGTTGCTTGTTATCGCCAACGAGATCAACCACTGTGTGCTGCGGGGCCAAAAACTTCTTCGTAATTTGCTTGACCCAGCTCGGCATGGTGGCGGAGAAGAGAAACGTCTGTCTCGTCTCTGGGCAGTCTTGAAGAATAGTTTCGACATCCTCCTCAAACCCAACGTTGAGCATCTGATCCGCTTCGTCGAGAACGACGAATTCGATATCACCGAGGAAGAGGCTGCCACGCTCCATGAGATCCATGACGCGCCCCGGGGTACCGACGACGATGTCGACGCCTCGACGAAGCTTCCCTTCCTGGGCGCCGATGGGCGTCCCGCCGTACACGCACACCGTGTTCAAAGACGGCGCAGTGAGAAAGATTTCATTCTCAACCTGCTTTGCCAACTCTCTCGTCGGCGCAAGCACGATGCATCGCGGGTTTCTCGATCGACCGCTTCCATCAGTCAGCAACCTTTCGATCACCGGCAACGAAAACGCCAACGTCTTACCCGTCCCCGTTCTCGCCCGTCCGACCACGTCACCACCATCCAACGCCGGTTTCAACACCGCCTGCTGAATCGGAAACAGCGTATCCACACCACGTTTACGTAACGCCGCCACCGTGGTCTCAGACAACCCAAAGTTTCCGACATCCGCCGCCTCCGCGTCCGCGTCCACCTTTATCACCACTTCGTCCTCGTCCGCCCGTCCGTACGAATCAACCCCGTCGCCGTCCCGCGTCGCCGCGTCGCCATCCTCGTCCTCGTCGTAATCCTCATCGTCGACATCGAACGCCGCGTCCAATTTTCCCATCAACGCCTCGACGTCGTCGTCATCGCCACCGGCGTATCCGTACGAATCGTCACCGGCACCGATTCGCGCCGCCACCAGGACGCGCGCGCCGGCGGGACGTCTCATCATCGTCTTCGTTTTCGTCGTCGCGACGCGACGCGCGCGAACACCGGCGGTGGCACACGGGCGGGTCGAGAACCCTCGCATCGTCGTCATCGTCGTCGTCGTCGTCATCGTCGCGGCTGGCGTCGACGAGTGAAGGGAGGGACGACGCGAGCGGGCGAATCGTTCGGCGCGAGACCAAAAGCGACGTGCGGTCGTCGAGACGACGAGCGCGTTCGGGTGACGTCATTGGTTCTGTAGTGTGTGTGTGTTTTGTTATTCTCGGACATTAGGTATGTACTATAATGGGAAACATCTCCAATACAGATGATTTTGTTTATTTACACCCCCCCCTCTCGTGTGTCGTGTGTGTCCAGTTGTCCGGTTGTCCGGTGCTTGTGAAAAATGAGGTTTGTCCGTGTGTGTGTGTGTGTGTACACAGCGTGAAGTGTATGTCCAGTATGGGGATGTGGGTCATGTTGAGTGTGACGTTTCGCGGGCCTCCGTGGTCTTCGTGTGTCGGTAGACTGGAGTGTGAAAAGAATGACGCTAAACGTCTGTGTTACAAATCATCGCGGACGCCGATGGATGCCACGCGGCGATAATGGTACGGTAATATGCTGAGAGAAGGAGTAGTGATGCCGGTGGATTGCTAGCGCTCGGATGGGCGAATGGCGAGACGAAGAAAGAATTGGCGAAGAACGGCGTCGACGTCGACGTCCATGGCGACGTTGGATTTGGGCGCGGAGCTCCACTCGTTCGGAGACGGCCACTTGGCGTGGGTGTCCATGACGGTTTGGCCGCGCGTAATGCCCTGGGTGACGACGCGAACGGCGGCGCGCTTGAAGGTGAAGAGTTTACGAAGCTCGGGAGAGACGAGGAGAAGCGCCGTCGGGTCGTGCATGTAAATACCGTCAAATCCGGCAACGTCGGCGTGGTACGCCTTGTAAAACTGCGTCGCGTCGTGAAGAAACTTGCGAACGCCGTCTTGAACCACCGGATCCGAGGTGTCAGCGCCAGAGGGCTTGGCGAGCTGCTCGATGTCCGATCCCTTGAGCGTCAGACGCATCGTCACGTCCAATCCCACCACGTATGTTCGCTCAAAAGAACAAAACACCTCATCCGCCGCCTCAGGATCGCCCAGTATGTTTGCCTCCGCCGCCGGATTGACGTTTCCGTTCACACCGTACGCCCCACCGAGGACGACCAACTCACTCATGTTTCGCAGACACTCTGGATGTCGACGAAAAGCCAACGCCACATTGGTCAACGACGCCAACGCCAGCACCGTCACCTCCCCCGGGTGTTTCGCACACGTCTCCGCGATAAAATCCGCCGCCTCCAACGCTTCATCGTACGCATAGGATTCTCCACCATCACCACACCCGTTCTTCTCGCGTCTAAATACCCTCTCGTACTCTTCTCTCACGTTTCCAAATCCGTCTGACCCGTGTACAAAATCGGCGACAAAGACGTCCGAGTCAGCCGCGTCCCTCGCTCGTCGTCCTTCAACGTCTGTCGTCTCCAACCGAACCAGAGGGATCCGCGATCCATCGACGACGGGTATCTTCTTCTTCATCGTCGCCGTCGTCGCGCACGCGTTCACGAGCGTCTTCGCGTTCCTCGTCGCGTCGTCTCTTCGTACATTTCCAAAGGTTGTCGTCACCCCGATGACTTCGACTTCGTCTCGCATCGTGTGCATCGCGAGCGCGATGGCGTAAGCATCATCGATGCCCGGGTCGGTATCGATTATGAGCTTGACGACGCGACGCTTCTCATCGTCAGGAGCCATCGCGATGGACGGGTCGCGTCGCACGCGCGTTGGATTGTGAGGAGGAGTTCGTTAAGCGCGTCCGTTTAAAGAAGGCACCCAGAGAGAGGTTTTGTTTTTGTTGTTCCGATTGATTTCGACGCGAGATGGATCGAAACGAGCGAGAAAACGACGGCGACGCGGAACGGGGAAGACGCGCGCGCGCGAGTTATTATGATACACGGGTGTGTTTATCGTCGTCACACGTCCTACGATGGCGAATCCAAACGCGTCTGGCGCTTTATCCAAACGCCGACGCGTCGGGTTCGGTAACTAATCAAGCTCGTCGTCGTCCCACCACTCCTTGATCGCGCGAACGGCGTTCGGAAGCAAAGGACGATTGACGAAACGACGCCGTATAGATCTCGGGTCGTCGTACTCGGGAACGAGGTTGGGGCCGAAGAGAAAAGCATAGGCTGCGCCGCCGAGTAAGCCGCCGATGTGGCCCCAGTTGTCGATGCGGCGACTGGTGAGACCGAAACCGAGGTTCACCGCGAGCGTCGTGCCGAGTTGTTGAAGCTGCCAATCCGCGCGTTCTCCGAGGTATCTCTTGTGTCGGTGGAGATAGACGGCGAGCGCGCCGGCTACGCCGAAAATGGATCCGCTCGCGCCCACGGCGGCGGCGGTGGAGAATTTGTAACTCGCCACGTTTCCGGCGACGCCGGAGAGCAAGTACAGCGCGCAAAACTGTTCGCGACCGAACGTTGCCTCCACCAAAGGCCCAACAGAGTGCAATGAGTACATGTTCACGAATAGGTGCGACAAACCACCGTGGAGGAGGATCGGAGTTGCCAGTCTATAAATTTGCCCCGCGGCGATGTTGTCGTTCACCTTGGCCCAGAGCCCCGTGAGCGCTTGTCTCGTCAGCAACTGCATCGCAAACGTCCCAATTGTGAGAGCCATGATGGAGTCCACGCAAACTCGATCGGGGTCTTCCAAAAAACCCCGCTGTGTCCGTTGTTTCCGTCCTCGAACGACGCCGCCTGACCGCCTTCCGGTGACCACCGTAGCGCCCGAGAGCGCGACGAAGGACGACGTCGCCGTCGTCGCCGCGCACCCGATCACACCGATACGTTTACACGCGACACCGAACGACGTCTCTCTAGCGCTAACGCTACCACCACCACTTCCACCTCCATCGCCGCCGTTCGCGC
>Ga0255761_10000816_pt1 | contig 28785 bp, 21 predicted proteins | sample 071ome_29_FD_179961 | JGI IMG/M metagenome (GOLD analysis project Ga0255761, IMG submission 179961) | Coastal salt marsh microbial communities from the Groves Creek Marsh, Skidaway Island, Georgia - 071407BT metaG (version 2) | ecosystem: Environmental > Aquatic > Marine > Intertidal zone >... | reverse complement strand
CAGTTGAATCTCAAGATGGAATAGAGCTATGGAGTTCTGAAATATTTTCTCAAATAAACACTAAGCTAATTGCATCTGACACTAAATTTAGTGATCAAAATATTACAATTTCATATTATTCTTCAGAGGAAGATGCTTTAACAAAAAGTAACAAAATTGATTTCGAAAATACTTCTTTTTCTTATTCAAATAAGACTGCTAATGTCCAAGAAATATGGGCATTGGTTGAAAATAATGATTTAGATACTGTATCATGTTTAGGGCTAAAACAAGTAGCTACGTTATATGTTGAACCTAGGCCAATTGCCAATGCTGTTACGATTGACAGACAATGTGATGGTGATAGTCCTGATGATTTAGATTCTCAAGATGGTAAATACCCATTTGATGTTTCTTTAATTGAATCTCAAGTAATATTAGATCAAACTGATGTTAGTGTTTCTTATTTTAATGAAGATGGAACAGAAATTCAAAATTTCGGACAATCACTCTTTTTAACAGAATCTCAAACAATCACCATTATAGTTGAAAAAGAAACAAGATATAACGATGATGGAATTATTAAACTAAGTGAAAATTGTACTCACGAAACAACTCTTGAATTCATTGTAGATGATACACCAGAGTTTTTCCCAGTAACAATTCAAGCTCAATGTGATGATGGAGAAAATGACTCTGATGGCTTTTCTGAGTTTGATACTACTACCTTAATAGATGATTTACTAGGACCCAATCAAAGCCTAGATGACTACTTTATAAGATTTGATTATACTGATGAAGATGGCAATCTGCTTTCTGCTGATAAATTAAGAAATCCTTTCAATACAGCTACACAGACTGTAATTGTAACTATAACAAATAAGTTAAATGAGTCGTGTCCTGCTGTAGGAGAAATCGATTTTGTTGTCAATCCATTGCCTGAGTTTACAGTAGATGATGATACGATTGTATGTCTTAATCTTCCTGCAATTCCAATTGGTGTTACTTCATCTGAAGCTGAATATACTTATAGTTGGGTTCATGAAGATCTCAATGGTAACAGCTCTCCCTTCCCTTCAACTGAAGATACAATCTTTGTTGGTGTAGGTGGAACATATTATGTCACTGCTACAACTACAGATGGAACAAATTGTTCAAGAACATTAAGCATCAATGTTGAAGAATCTATCATTGCTACAATTACCCTTGATGATATCACAGTTAAGGATCTTACTAATGATAATAACAATACCATTACAATTGACCCTACAAACCTAGGAATTGGAGATTATGAATATGCTATTGATGATCCATCAGGCCCATATCAAGATGAACCCTTCTTTGAGCAAGTTAGACCAGGAATCCATACAATCTACGTAAGAGATAAAAATAACTGTGGGATTGCTCAAATAGATGTGTCAGTGATTGGCTATAAAAAATTCTTTACTCCAAATAATGATGGAATACATGATACTTGGAGAATCCTTGGAATAAGAGAAGACTTCCAGCCAAATAGTAAAGTCTACATCTTTGATAGATATGGAAAACTATTAAAAGAACTTGATCCTGTAGGTGAAGGTTGGGATGGAACATTCATCGGTAGACCAATGCCTCAATCAGATTACTGGTTCAGAGTATACCTAGAAGATGGAAGAGAATTTAAAGGACACTTTAGTCTCATCAGAGGAAAATAATAGTTATTCCTCCTTTTATAATAAAGATTATAATTAAATTAGAAGCTCTATTACACCATAGTGCTTAAAAGATTATTATACATCCTTGTTATTTTATTTTCCTCAACTGTATACTCTCAGTTAAGTAAAACACATTATATTCCTCCAATTACAAGTGGTATTAGCAATGCTGAGCCTAATGATCAGTACATCTACATATCTACACCTAGTGATGGTTTAGTAAATTTTTCAATTAAAAGAGCTGATGGAGCTGAACTTCAACTGGGACAAGTTTCAAATACTACACCTTATATTTATGAAATTACTCCTAATGGATATTCTGAATTTGTTCAAAATGCTACAACTACAGGTCAAGTAAATTCAGATAAAGGGTTTATCATTGAAGCAGATAGACCAGTATATGTGTCAGTGAGATTAAATGCAGGTGGAAGTAGTGGAAGTTCTGCACCACAAGCAGGAGCTCTAGTAAGTAAAGGAGAAAATGCACTTGGAACATCGTTTAGAGTTGGAACTTTCACAAGCTTCAATGCATCAAACAACTGGACTAATTACTTAAGTTTTTTCTCATTTATGGCAACTGAGGATAATACCATAATTGATTTGACTAATGAAAGAGTTACTTCAAGCCTTAATTTTGAGGGTTCTGGAAATGGAAGTTTTCCAATTAACAATATCACTCTAAACAGAGGACAATCTTATGTTGTTGCAATTAGAATTGATAAAAACACGAATATTTCAGATGGACTTATTGGAACTTTAATTTCATCTGATAAACCAATAGTCGTTAATACTGGTTCCTCAAACGGAAGTTTTGCAGAGGGAGGTTCTAGAGATTATGGTATTGATCAAATTGTTGGTTCTGATAAAATAGGTGATGAATATATTTTTGTTAGAGGTAGTGGAACAGATAGCTTTGAAAACGTTTTAATTGTTGCTAATGAAGATAGTACTGAAATTTCAGTTAATGGCACATCTCAATCTACAATAAACAAAGGTGAGTATTATTTGATTGAGGGGAATTTATTTATTAACAACAATATGTATGTTAATACAAACAAAAATGTTTTTGCATATCAAGGAATTGGAGGAACTAGTAGTGAGGCTAATCAGGGTATGTTCTTTGTGCCACCTCTAAATTGTGGTAGTCAAGGGGATGTAGATAATATCCCAGAAATTAATAGAATTGGGAGTAGAAACTTTAGTGGTGGAATTAATATCATAACAAAGAAAGATGGAGCAGAAATTTTAATCAATGATTTAGATATAGGTGATCTAGAAGGTAGTGTTCAGGTAGTAGGGCCTACTGGAGTTACAGGAAATGATGATTATGTTACTTTCAAAATTACGGGGCTCACAGGAAATATATCTGTAAAATCTGGAGATGAACTTTATGTTTCATACTTCAATGCAAACGGGGTAGCATCCTCTGGAAGTTTCTTTTCAGGATTTGCTTCAAATCCAAGCTTAGATTTAGATTTAACCGCTTCAAAATTAGGCTCATGTATTAGTGATAATGGAACTTCAAACGTAGTACTAGAAGTAAATAATGATGGGAATTTTGACTCACTTCAATGGGAGAAAAAAAATAGTGATGGTTCGTGGTTTTCAATAAATGGAGAAACAGATACATCTTTTACACCCACTGAAATTGGCACATATCGTGTAAAAGGAATTTCAGAGTGTGATGATGATACTGTTGAATATTATTCTTCTGAAATACCAATTAGCACTTGTCCTGTTGACTTTGATAATGATGGAATCATTGATAATATTGATTTAGACCACGATAATGATGGAATACTAAATAGCGTTGAATCCAGAGGAATTGGAAATATTGATTTTTCAATCACAGCTTTACCTGTTATTAATCTTTCAGACGGAACAGCGATTAATGGTGTAATTAGTGGTTCAATTGAAAAAAGCAATAACAGTCATAAAGTTACAGGTAAAAATAATTCATTTGAGATGCAAGTTGAAGACGGTGTTGATCAACAATTAAAGTATATTCTTTCTTTTAATGAAAAATTAAATATTAATATTAAAGATTCAGGTACACCCGTTGCTATAAGAAATGGCGAGTCTTTTATAATTAAAAGTTTTCCTTCCTCTTCAAATATAACCATACTTGATCCAAGTGATAATCTATTGATTGATACAAATTTTGATGATGATTATGAAGAGAATGTTACTGAATTTACATCTAATGAGATAAGATTTAAGTTTAATCCAAATTCTAGAACTACAATTAACTATGAATTTTTTGCGACCAAAGTTGAGGGAATCACTTTTACTCATAATTATAGTACAACAGAAACTGGAGAAAGTGTTTTTGTGCCTAGTGTTTATGTTTATGACTATTATAATGATACTGACGGTGATGAAATAGAGGACATGTTTGATCTAGATAGTGACAATGATGATTGTAATGATGTAATCGAAGCAGATTTTACAAGTTTATCAAATTTTCAAGGAGATGATGATAACGACGGTATTTATGGAAGTGGAGAGCAAACATTTGATAATGGGAAAATTAATGATAGAGGGTTAGTTAAGGTACATTTTGATGAAGGAGGATATGATGTTGATCCGAAAAAGGATTCTGATGAGAATTATTTATTTCAAACTGTAGGCGAGGAGGTTTCTATTGTAACACAACCTAGTAACCAGTCTGGATGTGAAGATTCTACAATAGAGTTTAATATTGAAGCAACATCCAATAGTGGACAAATTAATTATCAATGGCAATTTTCAAATGATAATGGAGCGACATGGACTAATCTTGAAAACAACAGTATGTTCTCTGGTGTTGATACTGAAAAACTGACTATTAGTAATGTAACTACTGAACAAAACGGAAATTATAGAGTTTCACTAAACTCAGAATTTTATCTGTGTGAGACCTTGTCAATTGAAAATGTAACCCTTGCAGTTAATGTAGCACCAGATCCTGCAATTGTTCAACCAATTCAAACATTTTGTTTTACTGATTCACCAACTGTAGGAGATTTAATCATTGACCCATCAAACCCAACAGGATTAACCATTCAAGTTTTTGATGATTATGACCCAAATGATGCTAGTGTTGGTAATGAGCTAGACAATACTGTTGCACTAATTGATGGACAAAAATATTACATACAAGTTACTAACTCAGTAGGTTGTGTTAGCGTAGCAAAGTCAGAGACAAAAGTTCTTTTATCCAATCCTGTTTTAACAACATCTATTGCAGAAAGTTGTCCAGGTGAAGAAATTACAATTGATATTAATGGTGTACCTCAAACTGCTCTTGACTTCGAGTTAGCCAATCCAACTCTTGTAAAAATTTTAGAATATGTTCACAATGATGGTAATTTATCTACATATTTTGTTGATCCTGTAAGTAGAACATTTTCGCAAAGCGAAGAGTTAATACCAAGTTATGGAATAGGCGCATCAATGTATCAAATTAATAGCGCTGAAGAGCATGATGCAGTTTACGAAGCTCTTGTAAACAGTGGATACAACAATGCTCCATTGTGGCTAGGTTTAAAACAATTTCCTGCTTTAAATCCTGATAAAAAATTGGATGAAGGTTGGTATTGGCTTGATGGAAGAATTTTTGACAATAATATTTATGATTCTGATGGAGATGGAGTACCAGAAGATAATAATGGTGATGGAATACCTGATTATTTGTGGCAAGACAATGAGCCAAATGATTGGGATTTCCCAGGAAATGATGCTGATGGAATTGATGAAGGAAGCGAAGATTACGGTCATTTTAACAACACTGGAACTAAATTTTTAAATGATTACCCTGATGATTCTGGAGCAGGTTCAAGACCACTCTACGAATTTAGTGGAACAACCACAGTAAAGTGGTATTATGAATTATCAACAGACCCAGGAAATTTTATAGACATTACAGATGCCACTACAACTATAACCGTTAACCCTGAAGTCACTACAACGTATTATGTAGATGTCACAACTAATGGAGTAAAGTGTACAACTTCAATAACTCATACCGTTAACCCATTACCTGAAATTAATGCAATACCTGATTATGTTTTTTGTGATGATGACTCCGACGGAGATGCAAATAATGGAAGTATTATCTTACAAGAAGATGATTTTAATGTTTTAAGACCATCCATACTTGGTCAAAATCAAAATGTAGCTGATTTTACTTTTACATATCATGTTTCTGATGAAAATGCTCAAAATGGTGAAGATGCAATATCTTTCCCATACACAACTCCATCTAAAGAAACTATAGCTTTGCACTGGGAAAATATATCAACAGAAATTTTTGTTAGGGTTGTTAATAATACTACTGGTTGTGTATCCTCTGGAAAAGCATTTAATCTAGTTGTTAACACTCTTCCCATTACATTTGAAGTACAAGATATTTTAATTTGTGATGACGATTATGATGGGGTTGTAGCTGGATTTGATTTAGAATCAAGAAGTGGCGAGCTGAGATCTGGAAATGAAACAACTGATCCTAATGATATTGATAATCAAAGTCCTGATAATTTTCCAATAACATATCATCTTAATTTAGATGATGCAAACGATTTAAATAGTTCTGGAATTTCTTCTCCTTATGAAAGTGGAAATGCTACAATTTATTACAGAATACAAAAAATGACTAATGAAGGTCAGCTTATATGTTTCAAAACTGGTGAAGCATTTAATTTAGTTGTCACTCCACTACCTGTAATTAAAACAGAATTTATAAACATCGAACAATGTGATGATGGAAAGGGCGAAGAAAATGACGGTATTACATTGCATAACTTGACAGAATCTCAATCATTATTTTCTGATAATTACGAAAATGAAATTTTTGAATATTACACAGACTATGATTTAACTGAAATAATTGATGACCCTAAAGCATATTCTAACGTAGCCTTCAATGATACTGTATATCTAAAAATCACTTCTGAAAATGGTTGTGAAATGATATCTAAAACACCTAATGGAGCAGATAGGCTTGTAATAAACATTACTGTTGGTGCTAGTGAAATTTCTGAAAACTTTATCCAGGAAAATAATACAATATATTCAATATGTGAAGATTCAGATGCGGGATCACAAGATGGATTATCAGTATTTTCTAATGAAGTTTTGACTGAAGTATACAACAAATTAATTAATTCTAACCCAAAATTTGATGATCAAAGAATTAAAGTAACATTACACACTAATTCAGAGGATGGATTAACTGGAGAAAATCCAATTGACATTAATTCTAATTTTAGTACTGTAACGCCTAACACTCAAGAAATATGGGCGAGAGTTGTTAATGTAGATATCACTGAATTTACATGTCTTGGTTATGAGCAAGTAGCTACATTGTATGTTGAACCTAGACCGATTGCCAATGCTGTTACTATTGACAGACAATGTGATGGTGATAGCCCTGATGATTTAGATTCTCAAGATGGTAAATATCCTTTTGATGTTTCTTTAATTGAATCTCAAGTAATATTAGATCAAACTGATGTAAGTGTTTCTTATTTCGATAAAGATGGAAATGAAATTCAAAATTTCGGTCAATCACTTTTTTTAACAGAATCTCAAACAATCACTATAATAGTTGAAAAAGAACCAAGCTATAATGATATAATAAACCCAGATGGGTTATGCTATGATGAAACTACGCTTGAATTCTTAGTTGATGATAGTCCTGAAGCTTATCCAGTGATTATTGCTCCGCATTGTGATGGTGATGATGGTGGAATTGATAATGATGGATATGATACTTTTGACACTTCAGAAGTTATTACTACAATCCTAACAAACCCTGAGACTGGTGTCACACAAGATATTACAAAACTTGAAATTGAATTTACATTTGTTGATGAAAACGGGAATACAATTACTAATTCACAGTTACCCAATCCTTTTATTACAGCTACACAAACTGTAACATTTACTGTTGAAAATCCACTCAATACGAATTGTATTATTACAGATGAAATCGATTTTGTTGTCAATCCATTGCCTGAGTTTACAGTAGATGATGATACGATTGTATGTCTTAATCTTCCTGCAATTCCAATTGGTGTTACTTCATCTGAAGCTGAATATACTTATAGTTGGGTTCATGAAGATCTCAATGGTAACAGCTCTCCCTTCCCTTCAACTGAAGATACAATCTTTGTTGGTGTAGGTGGAACATATTATGTCACTGCTACAACTACAGATGGAACAAATTGTTCAAGAACATTAAGCATCAATGTTGAAGAATCTATCATTGCTACAATTACCCTTGATGATATCACAGTTAAGGATCTTACTAATGATAATAACAATACCATTACAATTGACCCTACAAACCTAGGAATTGGAGATTATGAATATGCTATTGATGATCCATCAGGCCCATATCAAGATGAACCCTTCTTTGAGCAAGTTAGACCAGGAATCCATACAATCTACGTAAGAGATAAAAATAACTGTGGGATTGCTCAAATAGATGTGTCAGTGATTGGCTATAAAAAATTCTTTACTCCAAATAATGATGGAATACATGATACTTGGAGAATCCTTGGAATAAGAGAAGACTTCCAGCCAAATAGTAAAGTCTACATCTTTGATAGATATGGAAAACTATTAAAAGAACTTGATCCTGTAGGTGAAGGTTGGGATGGAACATTCATCGGTAGACCAATGCCTCAATCAGATTACTGGTTCAGAGTATACCTAGAAGATGGAAGAGAATTTAAAGGACACTTTAGTCTAGTTCGTGGATTTGATTAGACTAAAAACAATCACAATCAATAGATCCTCTCAAGAAATTAAACCCAATTGTAATCTGGTGGAACCCTCCAGATCCAAAGTTAATATCACCAAATTGATGAGAGTAATTATATGAGAAAACAAAATCTTTATAGTCTATTCCAAATAATGGAGTAATCAGTTGCAATCTTTGTTCTTCAACGTTTCCATTAGTTGTATTGATATATTCAGCTCCCTCAAAACTATTTCTAAATGAAAGTCCAGCCCAAATTCTACCTGAATTTAACTTGTAATAAGATTTAAAATTAAGGTCTATTGATTTTTCTGTTGTTAACTCAGAGAGTTGAAATAAAGTTGAAGGCTCAAATGACCATGGAGTATCTGTGTAAAAAACATATCCTAAAGAAGCAATTAATCTTTTATAAGAAGTTTTATCTCTTGGATAATCATATTCAAAATCACCATACATATCATGGGGACTGAACAATAAATTTTTTAAAGTAAAATGAGCGTAATATTTTGAATTAACATAAGACATACCTACATCAATATTAAAGTAACCTGTAGTTTCAAGAGTTCCAGAAATTAATGGGTCAAAATCAAGTAAATCAAAAGTTGTTTGATCGATCGAATTCTGAATTCCGCCAATACTTAAACCAAATGATAATTGATCGATTTCATCATATTTTGATGGATAAGGTCTTTTGCTTAGAACAATATCATCATTAAAATTTATATGGTGCGCATATGTAAGGTAAAGTCCTTTCTGTGAATGATATCCATTTTCATCATTGAAGGCAATTACACCGATTCCAGATCTATTTGATAGTCTTAAATCTGCAGTAAGTGTTTGAAGATTTGGTGCCTCAACTTGATCAAACCATTGTTTTCTAATTGTAGTTCTGAGTTTACCACCAACCAAGTTAACACCAGCCATTGATGGATGAACCAAATAATAATTTTCAGTTAAATAATCAAAGTAAACTGGAACACCTTCTTGTGCTTTTAAGTTAGCAATAAAAAAAAATGAAAATAAGTAGATGTATAATCGCACTTTATAACTATATCAATTATCAAGCCTATGGCTTTTAAATTTAATTATCGAGGCTAAATATAATTTAATTTTTATTGTTTTTAAGAAAAAACCCAAGTGGAATAATCAAGAATAATGCGAATATATTGAAGATTAAGCCAACAATTGGTATAAGAATCATTAACATAATCCACCAGAATTTATTGCTCATCAGAAATTAATTTAATTAATTTTTTTACATTAACAAACTTAAACAACTTCACATGAAACATTTAAAAATTTTATTGCCTGTATTTTTATTAATCTCAGGAATTTCGTTTTCTAATTTTAATCAAGAAAAAGAAATTGATTCAACAAAAAAGAAAGAAAAGAAAGCACCTCTTCCTTTAAAAGTTGATAGAAAATTTAAACTTACTACTGACGAAGGAACGTGGATCTCGCTGGATGTTAGTCCTGATGGAAAAACTATAGTATTTGATTTACTAGGTGATATTTATACTTTACCAATCGAAGGTGGTAAAGCTAAAAGAATAACATCTGGATTAGCTTTTGACACGCACCCAAAGTTTTCACCTAATGGTAAAGAGTTGCTAGTTGTTTCTGACAGAAGTGGAGGTCCAAATGCTTGGATACTAGATCTAGAATCTGGAGATTCTACTCAGGTAACTAAAGGGAAGGATTTCTATATGGAATCAGCTGAATGGACAAAAGATGGAAAATATATAGTTTCTGCGAAAGGAGGTAGAAACCCTAAAATCTTTTTAAATCATCGTGATGGTGGAAAAGGTGTTGAACTAGTTAAAACACCAACTAATCTTCATGCAGGTGATATTGCAGTAAGTCCTGATGATAGATACATTTGGTACTCTAGTAAGAACAATGCTTGGCAGTACAATGCTGAATTCCCGCAAGTTTCTGTCGCAAGATATGATCGTAAACAAGGAAGAGTGGAAAATGTAATTTCTCGATATGGATCAGCTTTTAGCCCAACTCTTTCTGATGATGGGAAATGGTTAGTTTATGGCTCAAGATTTAATGATAAAACAGGCTTAGTATCTAGAAATCTTATTGATGGTACTGAGAAGTGGTTAGCATACCCTGTGCAAAAAGATGATATAGAATCACAAGGAACATTAGGAACTCTACCAGCAATGACTTTCACACCAGATAACAAATCTATAATAGCATCTTACGGTGGGAAAATTTATAGAATCCCAATTGATGGTGGAGAAGCTGTAAATATTCCTTTTTTAATAGATGAGGAAATTGAACTTGGTCCCCTATTAAAGTTTAATTATCCAATTACTGATGATGATAAAGTTCTAGCAAATCAAATCAGAAATCCAAGAATATCACCAGATGGCAAGTATTTAGCTTATTCTGCTTTTCATAGAATTTTTATTAAAGAACTTCCTGATGGTAAACCCAAAAGAATAACAAACAAAAATTCAACTGAAGATATGCCAGTTTGGAGTCCCGATAGTCAATCATTAGTTTATGTTGAATGGGATGAAAAAGATGGTGGATCTATCTACAAATACAATCTAAAAGGAAGGAAAAAAATTCAAAAATTAACATCTGAAAATGGTGTTTATTCTTTTCCAACATGGACTAATGATGGAAATAAAATCGTATTTATTAAAACATATGAAAGTGATTTTAAAAATTATTCAAGTAATAGGGATTCTAAACTAATGTGGGTAAGTTCAGAAGGTGGTAAGAATTATTTTATCGATAATACTAAAGGAAGAAGTAACCCACACTTTGTAAAAAATTCTGATAGATTACATCTTTACAGTAGATCAGGTGGATTATCATCAATTAGATTAGATGGAACTGATGAAAAACAAATTTTAAAAATTACCGGAATATCTGTGTATGGGACACCCGGGAGAAAATCAAACCCCTCTCCTGCATCATACATAACTAAATCTCCAACTAAAGAAGAAGCTTTAGCTGTGATAAATAATGATGTTTATATAGTTACTATACCATTTTCAGGCGTAAAGGAGTTAAGTATAAATGTTGGTAATCCAGAAAATGCATCATTTCCAGCTAAGAAACTTACAAAATTTGGAGGTGAGTTTGCTTCTTGGGATAGTAGTGGTGATAATGTATATTTTTCATTAGGAAGATACCTTTTTAACTATAATATTCCTTTAGCTAATGCAAGTGAAGACAATAAAGAAAAGGATGATAAAAAGAAGAAATATGAAGCTAAAGAAATTGAAATAGAAACTTATGTAGAAAAAAATAAAGCTGAGGGAACTATTCTTTTGCATAATGCAAAGATCATTACGATGAAGGGGAAAGAAATTATAGAAAATGGAGAAATACTAATTAGAGATAGTAGAATAATTGAAGTTGGAGAAAGTGGATCTATTAAAGTGAATTCTGATGTTGAAAAACTGGATTTAAGTGGGAAAACTATTGTTCCAGGATTTGTTGATACACATGCTCACGTAAGAGTAACAAGAGGTGTTCATAAAAATGAAATTTGGTCATTTGCAGTAAATCTTGCTTATGGTGTAACTACTATAAGAGATCCTCAAACTGGTACAACAGATATATTATCTTATGAGGATATGGTTGAAGCAGGTTTGATGCATGGACCTAGAATATATTCAACAGGTCCAGGTGTAGGGTTTTGGGGATATAACTTGAAGAGTTTAGAACAAACAAAAGATGTTTTGATGCAATACTCTAAATATTATGATACTAAAACTATCAAAATGTACCGAACTGGAAATAGATTGCACAGACAATGGATACTGATGGCATCTAAAGAACAAAAATTAATGCCGACTACAGAAGGTGCTTTAAATATTAAGTTAAACATTAACCAAATGCTAGATGGATATCCTGGTCAAGAGCATAATATACCTATATATCCAGCATATAAAGATGTTGTTGAAATAATGGCTAAATCAAAGATGGCTTATACTCCTACTTTATTGGTCACATATGGTGGTCCTTGGGCTGAAAATTATTTTTACTCTACTGAGGATGTTCAGGGCGATAAAAAACTAAATTATTTTACACCAAAGTCAGAACTTGATAGTAGATCTAGAAGGAGAAATGATGGATGGTTTCATCCAGAAGAATATACTTTTGAAGAACAAGGCAAGTTCATTAAAGACTTAGTTGAAGCAGATGGAATTGTTGGTGTGGGATCCCATGGACAGTTACAGGGTCTTGGTTATCACTGGGAATTGTGGAGTATGCAAGCAGGTGGATTAGATCTTCATGATGCATTAAGAGTTGCAACAATAATTGGTGCTGAAGCAATTGGTTTAGAAGATGATTTAGGTAGTATTGAAAATGGCAAATTAGCTGATTTAGTTATCCTTAATAAAGATCCGCTAGAAAACATTAGAAACACCAATGAAATTGAAATGGTTATGATTGACGGAAAATTATATAATGCAAATAATTTAGATCAAGTTTATCCAAAAAAAGAAAAGGCAGTATTCAATTGGCATCAATCAAAACCAGAGAATATTCCAGGCCTGAAATAGTAAATGAAAAAAATACTCTCATTTCTAATGATAAGTGTTACGCTTTTGTGCGTAGTAATTATTTCTTATTTCCATTACAATCAGCTACCAATATATAATTTGAATCTAGGTTTAAAGTTCATAAAAAACTCTACTCAAAAAGAAGATTTTAAGTCATTAGCAGAAAAACTCGGATATTCTGAAGATGATAAATTACTTGTTATTCATGCAGATGATTTAGGATTAGAAGAATCAGTTAACTCAACTTCTTTTGAATCTTTGAAAAAAAATACTATTTCATCAGCAAGTGTAATTATGACAACTGATAATATTGATGAAGTAGCCAATTTTTCTGAGTTGAATCCAACTTTAGATCTAGGAGTTCATCTGACAGTTACAAGTGAGTGGAAGATACACAAATGGGGAGGTGTTTTGAATGATAAGGATATTCCTTCATTATTAAATGATAATAATCACTTCTATTGGAATAAAAGAAAATTTACCAAATTTTCTAATCTTGTTGAAATAAGAAATGAACTTCAAGCTCAAATTGATTTAGCAATTTCAATGGGAATCAATGTAAGTCATATTGATAGTCATGAGGGCGCATTATTCTTCGATCCAGATATCTTTAAAATGTATCTAAATCTTGCCAAAAAGAATGATTTACTAGCTTTTGTCCCAATACAAGCCAGTGTTCACTTTGATGAAAACTTTCCAAAACCAGATCATGCAATCATTTTTGATCAGTTTTTTATGGCAGAAGCTGGTATAAAAACTGATGAAATGGAAAAATACTATCTAAACATACTTGATGACTTAAAACCTGGTTTGAGTCAAATAATAGTACATTTTGGATTACATAATGATAAAATGAAGGATATTACGCAGGGTAAAATAGACTATGGATCATTGTGGAGAGAAATAGACTACAATGTTATGAATAGTGAAAAATTTATCAAATCTCTTGAGGAACACAATATAAAACTAATTAATTATAGTGATTTGAAAAATGTTGTTTTTTAACTTTAAGTATTCAATTTGATTTCTTCAGAGGTAGAAAATTTTCCTACAGAGATGGTTTAAAATATATTTTTGTATATTGTATGCTGTATAACAATTAAAAACTTATAAAAATGGGATACACTCATACTAACAGCAAAGGAAAAACTTATCACTTACATAGTAAAGATGTTACTTTAAAAGGTGGTAGAAATCAAACTATTTATTATTTCGCTAAAGATGCTAGATCAAACGCATGTGATCTTCCAGCTGGAAAGCAAGTAGTTGAAAGTCCAAAAACTGGTCTTCCGTTCGTAAAAGGAAAATAATTCTTTTACTTAAATCAAATAAAAATCCCATCATTAGATGGGATTTTTTTTTACACAATTTTTAAATGAAACTTAATTAGCAAATCTGTACATTACTAATTTAAGATTAGCTTGATCTAACATTTCTCTTGTCTTTGATCCATTGTTCCACATCATTTGATCTGTAAATGTTGGCGTTCCCCAAGCATCCTCCAACTCATCTTCAGGAATCTCCCTTCCGTAAATATCAATTGTGATATGTGTTGGTTCATCTTCTAAAGCTGTTACAGTATTGAGATTTCTTGAGATTATTTTATTAAACTCCCACCATTTTCTTGCTCCATTCAAGATGCCTTTTTCATGCCATTTTTTGTAAAATTCCATTTCATATCTCTCATACGAATCATCTAATTGTTTGAATGCATTAAATTGGATTACAGTCCCTAATTCTAGTTCACCAAAAATCCAATTAGTATTATCTAATCTTTCGAGTTCATAGATATTTCTTTCTCCATATGGTCCACCTTCCCAAATTTTATCAAATTTCTTCTTTGACAACTTTGGATATGCAGCTCTTCCAATTTCATAAAAATTTCGAGGCTTATTTTTTTGGATTGAATCTTTATAAAAATTCATTATTAAAAAATCAGGTCTAGAACTTGCTTTTTCATCGCCTTCTTTTTTAATAACTTCCCAAATCATCCATCCTGTTGCTAAATCTTGAGCTATTGTGGCTTCATGGATTTTTGACCAGAAGTCTTCAATTTTAACATAATCCTCATTTTGTCCCTCATCAAGTCTTACACTTGTATAAGTTATTAGTTGAGAAAACAATGATGAAGAAAACAGTATTGTTAATAGTAAAAAGTATTTTTTCATAGTTATTGATAGTTATTGTTTCACTTAAATTTAAGAAATTATGAGCTTTCTCTCAAGAAAAATAAAAAGTTAAGTATAATTTTATTTACAATTAATATATTTATCATTCAATGAAAAAGTATTTTTTATTCTTTGTTTTTTTAAGTATTTCTAAAAATTTTTCTCAAGAAGAAAGATTTCAAATTAGCACAATTGCTTTTTACAATGTTGAAAATTTATTTGATGCGGTAGATGATCCAGAAAATTACTGGGATCAGAGATGGCTTGAAGAAGGTACTTGGAATGAAGAAATATATAAGAAAAAAATTGAAAATATTTCAAGTGTAATTCCTCAAATAGGATTTGAATATACAAATGCTCATCCTACTATTATTGGACTTTGTGAAGTTGAGAACAGGCAAGTACTTATCGATTTAGTACAAAGTGAATCAATGAATAATATTAATTATGGAATTATTCACTTTGATTCACCTGATGAAAGAGGAATTGATGTAGCATTATTATTTGACAGATACAGATTTAAGCCAAAGAAAGCAAAATCTTACCCACTATACTTATCTAACTCAAATGGAAGTCGTGATTTTACTCGTGATCAATTATTGGTTGAAGGATTTTTAGATGGTGAAAAAATTTACTTTATAGTTAATCACTGGCCTAGTCGATCTGGTGGGTTAATTAGAAGTGAACCTAAAAGAATAGCCGCAGCCAGACTTAATAAAAAAATAATTGATTCAATTAAGTCTGTTGATTCATTTGCTAAGATTATTACAATGGGTGATTTTAATGATGATCCTAATGATAAAAGTATTAAAGAAGAGCTTCAAACAAGTTGGAAAAAAAATAAAACTGCAAAGAATCAAATATTCAATCCAATGGAATCACTATTTAGAAAAGGATATGGGACCTCAAAATACAGAGGAAATTGGAATATGCTTGATCAGTTATTAATAACTGAAACTTTATTAAATAATGAATCTTTCAAATTCATAAAAGCGGGAATATTTAATAAAAAGTTTTTAATTAATCCTGAGGGAAATTATAAAGGATACCCATTTAGAAGTTTTTATAATGGGTGGCTTGGTGGATATAGTGACCATTTCCCAGTTTTTTTAATGTTAGGTAAGAAAATTAACTGACGATTTTTTTTGATTTGAAAGTTTAAAAAACTTTTCCATCACTAAAAGTGAAATTAATTTTTCTTTATTTATATCTCTAAATTGATTAGTATACTGATTCGCGTTTTTAGCTATTCTTTTTAATTCGTCAGTGTTTTTTTTGTAATAATTTAGCTTTTCCTCTAAATCAGAATAATCGTCTTTGATCAATATATAATGATAATTAGGAATCAATTTACCTTCCATAAACCATGACTCATATTTGGGTTTTGGCATTACAGCTACAGAATTGGATGACATTACCCATTTAAGATTAGATGCGACATCATTACCCTCAATACAAAGAATAAATTTATGTTTCAAATGAGTGTCAAGCGAAGCTTTCTTTTTAACCCACTGATCATGATTTGTTCCTTGATTGATTTGACCTAAATCACACATTGGGTGATTAAAATATTTTTTATAAAAGTCAGTTCTTTGCTTTTGAAAAACAGCAGCTCTTCCAAATAAAATATCAGCTTTATTTTCTAGTTCAATATTATCTACTACATACTGAAAGTGTCTTACTTTATTTAATTTTAAAAGAATAGAATTTTGACTATTGTTAATTGGCCGAGATTTAACAAATGAAGGTTTATTTGGAACATAATCAATATCACCAAATAGAAAATTACACTTAAATGTTGGTGAAAAATTTCTTGATATTGAATAAGCATCAAAAAAATATGTTTTTCCTTTTTTCTCAATTTTCAAATCCGATAATTTTGACCAAGTACTGTCAACTTTAACTTCACTATCTATTCTATTATAATAATTTACTCTTTCAATTAAATTATCAAATTCATTTTTGGTGAAATTTGATAATCTTTTCTCTAAGGTCTTGCGAAAGAAAAAATTTGGAATTATTAATAAAAGATAATTTTTTAGATAGTAAAAGAATTTTACATTCTTAAAGTTTTTACCTAAAAATCTCATGATTTTCTAAAATAGAGATATCTTTTCTTGAAGCCAAAGTTTTTGAAATTTTTTATTAGCGTCATATCTCTCTGCTTGAAATTGAATATTGAATTTTCTATCTCTTGGATCATTTCCAACACCTGAAACATACATCCAATTTCCCCAGTTGCTATGTACATCATAATCAATGAGCTTAGATTCAAAGTATTTTGCACCCCATCTCCAGTCTATAAATAATTCTTTTGATAGAAAACTCGCTACATTTTGCCTTCCTCTGTTGCTCATCCATCCTGTTTTTTTTAACTCTATCATATTTGCATTAACGAATGGTTCATCTGTTTTGCCATCAATCCATTTTTTAAATAAATCTAAATCCTTACTCCATTCATAATTTTTATCCAAAATCCCTCCAATTTTGAAAATGGAATTACCATAAATTTTTGAAATATATTTAAAATAATCTCTCCAAATAAGCTCAAAAATCATCCAATAAGTTGATTGATTTTTTTCAATTTCTATCTCATATTTTTTTATCTCATGAAAAATAATTCTGGGACTAAGTGATCCATTAGATAACCATGATGAGAACTTAGAACTGTAATCAATTCCAATCAAACCATTTCTAGTTTTTTTATAGAAACTTACTTTTTTAGATTCCCACAAATAGTGGTTTAATCTTTTTAAACCTTCATCATATCCTCCTTTAAAAGGAAAAGCAGACCTAGAATCTTGCGTGTATTGTTCAAGACCTAATTCTTCGATCGATGGAGATGTGAAGTTAATATCTAACAAATTCGTTTCATCCATAGAATCAGGTTTTGGTAATATTGATCTTACATTCAATTTTTTTTCACAATGTTTTCTAAAAACAGTGAAAATATTTGGGACTTTATTCAATTCAACATCCTCTGGATGATATAGAAATTGATCACTGTATTTATAAATATCAATTTTTGATTTTAAAGATTTTAAACATTCTTCTTCTTTAATTTCTTCGTCAGTCCATTCATCTTGAAGATATACCCTGTTTATATTATAATCATCAACTATAGAGTTGATTTTATCATTTGGATTGCAAATCTTTATTATGAGTGAAATATTTAATTCGCTCAATTTTTTTTCTAGATTTTTAACAGAATCTATTAAGAATTGAGCTCTAAAGGAATCTGTTTTTGGAAATCCTAGCTCATTAATTTTGTAATGATCTGGATTGAAAAAGTAAACTCCAATAACACGATTTGAATTTTGAACTGCATGAGTTAAGCCCGAGTGGTCATAAATCCTCAAGTCATTTCTAAACCAAACTAATGAATTAATTTTTTCTGCATCTTTTACTGCAATACTTGACATTTTCCCAGTTTTTTTCCCACTTTTTTCGCCAAGTAAATGGAAGGTTACAAACTGGACAAATTTTAGTAGGTAAGTTAATTTTTTTCAAGATTTACGTCTTGCAATTTATATTTCTGATTCAATTCAAAAACTTTGCCAGCGTTATAGTTGTCCTGTTTAACAATTTGAAGTTGATTGTTAAGCAATTTTATTTTAAAATCAATTTTTTCTTTCGATTCATTATATATTTTAATTGCCTTGAAATCTGTTGAATTAGGCAAATTATTGATATGATCTAATAATACTTTTATATAATTAAGTACTGCTTTTATTTGATTAGGAATCCAACTTATTATAGGTGTACCACCAGTGGCTTTTGAATATTTTGTATTGCTCATAATATATTTTTGAACAAACTGCCAATGCCCATTTCTAAACTTATAAATCTCTTCAACTATTGCTAAAAGATATATCAATCCCGTAGAATTTGTTGATTCTATCAAATAATTGAAAATTAAATTTCCCTTATTCTGAGTGGTTTCTTTTTCTAAATCAATGAAAAACTCTTGAATACATTTAGGTCTATAAGTTCTTAAATCAAGTAAATATTTTGTTAACTCATTTTTTGGATAAAAGTCAACAACACCAGAAAAAATATCTTGCATAGGAATTATATTGTCCTGCGCTCCAGTTTGACCTCTATATTGCATAGGTTTTTTAGATACTCCCTCGTAAATTAATCCTTCTCCAAAAATCTCCTCATTTCCTTTTATGCCCATGATAAATATTCTAAAATCATTATAATTCTTCCATCTAGATGCAACCCACATTTCTTTTCTTCTTTCATTTACTTTTATCATCGATTTATAGTTTTCTTCCAACCAAAAATTAATCTGTTGAGAATCTCCAATTTTCACTGCATTAATTGACTCCAATACTGATTCTACAAGTTTTGGTGAATACTGATTAATATCAACGTGATTCATGATAAAACCTGCCTCATCTTTTTTACCAGAAAACTTTACACATTGATCTAAGTTTGACCAGTCAAGATTATCTGAATTGTCCAATACTTTAAAATTTCCAAGAGAATAAGCATAGTGATAATCTAACCAAGGGTATACATCAAGTTTTTTTGCTACTATGCTTAGAGGCTGAGAAATTTGAGATGGTAATATATTTCTCGCTTTACCGTATTTTTTTGTTTTTACAAATTCTTGGTAAGAACTTTCAAGTGTATAGGCTGAAGCTAAAAAACAATACCCACGAAATAAAGCCTGGATAACAAAAACATCATTTTCTCTTGTAACTATTTCTTTGTAATTCTCCAATTCCCTAACTTCTTTCTCAATTTTATTTGGTATTGCAAGAAATCCATCAGATCCATTCTCTAGCTCTACAGGCATATTGTCTAAAATATATTGAAGATTACTATACTTTTTAGGAAGAGTTATTAAAGGATTATTTATAGGCAAGAAGCCATGTGCCGATCCTACATTAAAAAACCCATCTGTATATTTATTTTTCATCAGAAAATTTTTTACAATCTCTTCTTCTTGAGTCAGAAATATTAAATATTTTCCAACTATCTTCTTCTTTAATTAAAGAAATTGAATTAACTCCGCAATGACTCATTTTATCACCTAGCCAAAATTCATATCCAACCCAAGCATTTGATAGAATACCATCTATTTTTATTTCAAAAGATGTTAATATTTCTTTCCAGGCAGGATCATCTGATCTAGTAACTACAGCTTTTATAAATTGATCACCATCAAAGTTAGATAATGTAGATTGATTATTTCTTAAGCTTGCAGAGTTGAGACTGAAACTTTTATGAACTACTGATTTTATAAGTGTAGAGTCTTTATTATGAAAACCTTTAAAAAAAGTTTCTACAGCAGATTGAACTTTATCTTGTTCATTTGCCTGTGAATTAAGCATCATATTTGATAATAATAACAATAGAAATAACTTTTTCATATAATTAAATATAGTGATTAGTAGATTAAATAATTCAAACCTTTTAATAGCATTTGAGTATTTAAAAAAAGATGAGATAATGTCTTTTTTTATTTCAAAATTTGGAAATGAAATAGATGTTAATGAAAGAAATAATTCCAATTATGCTATTGCTTTATGTAATTTAATTATTGAACAACAGATAAGCTTTAAAGCTGCAATAACAATCAAAAAAAAATTTCATGATTTGATTTCAAATAAATCAAACAAGCAAATACTTGAATTAGAAAATAGTACAATTCAAAAAGTTGGGGTTTCGTTCAAAAAAGTTGAATACATGAAAAATGTATTATCATTTTTTGCTGAAAATCATTTAGATCTAGAGAATTTAGACCAAAATGAAATTGAAAAAAAATTAATTAAAATTAAAGGTATTGGAAAGTGGACAATTGAAATGTTTTTAATGTTTGTAGTTCTTAAACCAGATATTTTTTCTTTTGGTGATTTAGCTTTAATTAATAGTATAAAAAAGAATTATGGAATAAGTGATAAAAATGAGATTTCTAAATTGACACTAAGTTGGTCTCCTTACAGAACAGTTGCATCATTACTTTTATGGTTTTCTATTGAGAAAAATATATTCTATGATTTAAATAATAAATTATAAAAACTATTATCAACCCTAAAGTAATATCCATTTTCTTCATGTAAGCTTCCATCTGGCTTCCCATCTACAGTATGAAACTGTTTTATATGATTTTTAAATTCTTCTATATTGTAGATTTTATATTCTCTACCATCCAAATCATGAATAATCATTTCTTGAAGTTTTTATTGGATCTGTAAATAAATAATGGCAATGGTAAGCATACAGTTAAAGCATATATAATCGTTGTAGTGAGTTCATCAAAAAGAACATAACTAATAATTGTTGCTAAAGAAGAATATAATGCTAATTGAAAAAAGAATTTTTTAAAATAAACTAAATACTCCTCTAATTTGAAATTTTCTTTTTCAGTTTTTGACATTGTATTATATCCAGATAAAAGAAGATCAGCATTATCCTTGTTTACAGCCTGAGAAACTAGAACTAGAATAATGTTTGTACAAATCAAAATTATTACTAAAAGCACGAAACAAATTTACATATATTTGAGTTGATGAAGAAAGTATTTAAGGTTCTAGTAATCATTACAGCTATTTTTCTGTATGTAGCTTTTGGATTATCTCATTTAGAAATAGAATCAACTTTATTTGGAGTGTTTTGGGAACTATTAATATTACCTGCATTTTTTCTTCAGATTTCATTGACATTCATCTTAAGTTTTTTATTAATTAAAGGTGAAAATAAATTAAACTCTTACATAATTTTTAACTTCATAACTACTATTTTGCTTTTATGTAGTTTCATATTTTTTTGACTATGAGAAAAGGATTTATCAATATAATTAGAATTGGTCTAAGATTACATTCTGTATTTCATTTTATTGAATTTATTTCTGCAATCTATGAAGATGCATATATTACTGCATGTATAGCATTTACTGCAACTTTAGTAGAAATAATAGCAAGCTTTTTGATACCTAAAGAGCACGTGCATATCAAGCCATTTATTTCTGATGTGCATGAAGATTGCAACAAGAAATAATTTGATGCTTAAAATAGCTCACAGTAAAATATATAGTCATCCACTTCCTGAAAATCATAGATTTCCTATGGAAAAATATGATTTAATTCCAATGAAACTTATAGTAGAAGGTACATTTACAAAAGAAAATTTTTTTGAGCCTCAAATCCTAGATAATGAAATAATTTCCATAACTCACTGTCAAGATTACCTAAAAAAGCTAGATAATCTTAGTTTAACAAATAAGGAATCAAGACCTATTGGATTTCCAATTAGTAAAGAATTAATTATAAGGGAAAAGACTATTGCAAAGGGTACTGTCGATTGTTCTCTTTTTTCTATTAAATATGGTGTTTCGATGAATATTGCGGGAGGAACTCATCATGCATTTAAAGATAGAGGTGAAGGGTTTTGTTTACTTAACGACCAAGCGATAGCAGCAAATTTTTTGTTAGCTAACAAATTAGTTAATAAAATAATGATTATTGATTTAGATGTTCATCAAGGTAATGGAACAGCATCATTATTTAAAAATAATGATCATGTTTTTACACTTTCTTTTCATGGAAAAAAAAACTTTCCATTTAAAAAAGAATTTAGCGACCTAGATGTTGAATTTGATGATAACACTAATGATGAAGAATATCTTTCAAAATTACATAGATTAATTCCAAAGTTATTTAATGATGTAAATCCAGATTTTATATTCTATTTGTCAGGTGTAGATGTGCTTCACAGTGATAAACTAGGTAGACTTAGCTTAAGTATTGAAGGATGTAAAATGAGAGATGATTATATAATTAGTATGTGTAAGAAAAATGGAATTCCGTTGCAAATTAGTATGGGTGGAGGTTATTCTGAGAATATTGAAGTAATAACAGAAGCTCATTGCAATACATTTAGATTAGCTAAACAATATTTTAATTGATGAAGAAACCAACCCCAAAAAAAATTGAAAAAAAATTATCTATCCACGATGATGTGAGAATTGACAATTACTATTGGCTAAATAAAAGAGACAATAAAGAAGTTATAGAACATCTTAATGCTGAGAATTCATATTCAAAAGAAGTTTTAAAAAATACAAATGATTTAAAAGATAATTTGTTTGAAGAAATGAAATCTAGAATTAAAGAAGATGATTCTTCAGTCCCATACTTCTACAATGATTATTGGTATATTAAAAAATTTCAAAAAGGAAAAGAGTACCCCATATACACCAGAAAATTTAAAAAGCTTTCTAATAAAGAAGAATTAATACTCGATGTAAACTTACTAGCAAAGGATCACGAATACTTCAGTATTGGTTCATTAAGTATCAGTCCTAATAATAAAATTTTAGCATATTCCTGTGATGTAAAGTCAAGAAGATTGTACACTATAAACTTTATTAATCTGGTGGATAATAAAAGTTTGGGAAATAAAATTTCTAACACTTCAGGGTCGATTACCTGGGCAAAAGACAACAAAACTATTTTCTATGTAAAAAAAGACCCCCAAACATTAAGGTTAAATAAAATTTATAAACACAATTTAGGATCCAACAATAAAGATATTTTAGTTTTTGAAGAAAAGGATGAGGAATTTAGCTGTGTTATTGGAAAGACTAAATCTGAAAAATATATAGTAATTAATTCACACAGCACTTTAACTACAGAATGTAGGTTCATTGATTCATCAAAGCCTGATGATGATTTTAAAATTTTCAAATTAAGAGAAAAGGGACATGAATATAGCATTGAACATTACAATGAACATTTTTTTATCATTACTAACAAGCATGCTAAAAATTTCAAAATAATGAAATGCCCAATTTCAGAGACAACATTCGATAATTGGGAAGTTTTTATTGATCACAGACCTGATTTTTTAATTGAAGATTTAGAAATTTTTAATGATTACTATGTAATTGCTGAAAGAAATATGGGATTGTTGAAATTGAATGTAAATAGTTGGAATAATAAAGAAAGTTATACCATTCCATTTGATAGCGAAACTTACACTGCTTATATGGGTATCAACTTGGATTTTAATTCTAATAAACTTAGATATCATTTTTCATCTCTTAATACTCCAAGCTCTGTAATTGAATATGATTTTATCTCAAAAAAGAATAATATTCTAAAAGTTCAAGAAGTTATTGATGACAATTTCAATTCTGAAAATTACATCACGGAAAGAGTTTGGGCAAAATCTCATGACAATGTAGAAATTCCGATTTCAATTGTTAGACACAAGAATACAATTAAAAGTTCTGAAACTCCTTTATTATTATATGCTTATGGTTCTTACGGCCATACTGTAGATCCTTACTTTTCATCTGTAAGATTAAGTCTTCTAGACAGGGGATTCATTTTTGCAATTGCTCACATCAGAGGAGGTGAGTATTTAGGAAGAGAATGGTATGAGAATGGAAAACTTTTAAAGAAAAAAAATACTTTTTTTGATTTTATTGAATGTGGAAAATTCCTAATTAACAAAAATTACACATCAAAAAAACATTTATACGCAATGGGTGGATCTGCTGGTGGATTGTTAATGGGTGCAATTGTAAACTTAGAACCTACTTTATTTAAGGGAATTATAGCAGCTGTTCCTTTTGTTGATGTTGTCACAACCATGCTTGATGATTCAATTCCATTAACAACTTTAGAATATAATGAATGGGGCAATCCTAATAATAAAGATTACTATAGCTATATTAAATCTTATTCCCCATATGATAATATTTCAGAAAAAAAATACCCATACATATTAGCAACAGCAGGATATCATGACTCTCAAGTTCAGTATTGGGAACCTGCAAAATGGGTTGCCAAATTGAGAGATTTTAATAACTCAGAAAATCCAATTTTGCTGCATACTAATATGGATGCTGGACATGGAGGAGCTTCTGGAAGATTCAAAATTTTAAAAGAAGTTGCAATGGAATATGCCTTTTTAATTGGTATTGAAAAAAAATTACTCTAATATTTTTTAAAAAGAATTTTAAATATGTTTTTTTAACTTGTATCCATGATCAATAAAATTTTTACCACGGCATTAGTTGTTATTTTGTTTTCATGTAATACTGAAACTAAAAAACCTAGAATTGGAATTACTGGAATTGCTATAGAATCAAGTTCTTTTTCTCCTGCAAAGACATATGAAAAAGATTTTAATATTAAATACGGAAGTGAAATTTTTACTAGTTATAGTTTTTTTGATCAATCATACATTGACAAGGTCGATTGGTTCCCTACAATGAGAGCAAGAGCATTACCTGGTGGTGTTGTAACTAAAGAATCATACGATTCAATGGTGCTTCAAATTATTGAATTAACAAAACAAACATTACCTCTTGATGGATTATTTTTTGATATTCATGGAGCTATGAATGTTGAAGGAATGGATGATCCTGAAGGGGATTTTATTGACAGAATTAGAGCTGTTGTTGGTCCTAAAACAATTATATCAACATCAATGGATTCACATGGAAATGTTTCTAGGAAATTAGCAGAAGAATCTGATCTTATCACTTGCTACAGAATGGCTCCTCACGAAGATGCAATGGAATCCAAACAAAGAGCACTTGATAATCTTGTTGAAAGATTAATTACGGGAAAAGGGAAACCAAAGTATAAAGCATGGATTCCAGTACCTATATTATTGCCTGGTGAACAAACTAGCACAAGAGTTGAACCTGGGAAAAGTTTATATGCTAAAATTGATCCTTTAACAAAAAGTAATGGTGTAATTGATGCTGCTGTATGGGTGGGTTATGCATGGGGTGATGCACCTAGAAACCATGCTGCTGTGATGGCTTATGGTGATAATAAAAAACAAGTAAAAGAAGCTGCTGAAACACTTGCAAATCATTTTTGGGAAGTGAGAAACGAATTTGATTTTGTTGCTCCTACCACAACATTAGATGATGCTTACAATAGAGCTTTTAATTATCTTAATATTAGAGAAGGTTCAAAGCCATTCATAATTTCTGATATGGGAGATAATCCTACTGCTGGTGGTGCAGGAGATGTCACTTGGACACTCAATGAAATTTTAAATAATACACGTTTTCAAAAAAACGGACCTGAATTGATTTATGCTTCAATACCTGGTCCTGATCTAGTAACAAACGCTTTAGAGGCAGGTATTGGAAATATTGCTGAAGGTTATGTTGGCGGATTAGTGGATAATAGGTACTCTCCGCCAATTAAATTAAAGGGTACTGTTCATTCAATATCAAGAGGCGATTATAATGCTGAAGTTGAAGTTGTTCTTAAGATTAATAACAATTATATCATAGTTACTTATAAAAGAAAGCCATATCATTATATTTCAGATTTTACAAATCTAAATTTAAAGCCAGATTCAACCGATATTTTGGTAGTTAAAATTGGTTACTTAGTGCCAGAATTATATGATATTAGAGGTGATTGGGTAATGGCATTAACGCCTGGAGGAGTAGATCAAGATTTATTTAGATTGGATTATAAAAAAATTAAACGACCAATGTTTCCTCTTGATAAAGACATGGCAGATCCAGACCTAAGTGCTAGAATTTTGAATTAGAATAAGTTTTGAATATTTGCTGAGAAAATTTTTACAGCAATTGCCATTAATACAACTCCAAATACTTTTCTTAATACATTAAGACCAGAGTTTCCTAATTTTTTTTCAAGAAATCCAGAGCTCTTTAATACAGCATAAACAACTGCCATATTAATTACAATAGCAACAATTATGTTTGCTAAATCATATTCAGCTCTAAGAGTAAGAATTGTAGTCAATGTTCCAGCACCAGCAATTAAAGGAAATGCTATTGGAACAATTGATGCCGTATCAGGCGTATCCTCCCTAAAAAGTGTTATTCCTAATATTAATTCAAGTGAAATAAAGAATATAATAAAGGATCCAGCGACTGCAAATGAATTAATATCTATTCCTATTAGCATTAGAATTTGTTCTCCTAAAAAAAGAAAAGTAATCATAATTATACCAGCTACAATTGTTGCTTTTTCAGATTGGATATGGCCAACTGATTTCTTTAATGAAATTATGATTGGTATACTTCCTACAATATCAATAACTGCAAAAAGAATCATTCCTATTGTTATAATTTCTTTTAAATCAAACATCCGGCAAATTTATATTCTTTTTTATATTTAAAAAGTATTATGAAAATAAAACTTACAAATATTTCAGGCTATCATTCATCAGTTGTTAATGAAGATGGAAATTCAATTAAAGTTGATAATAAATCTATAGATAATCCACAAGGTGTATCACCAATGGAGCTTTTATTAATGGGTGTTGCTGGTTGTAGCAGTATTGATATTATTTCAATATTAAAAAAACAAAAACAACATTTTAAAGATTTAACTATTGAAGTTGAAGGTGAGAGAGAAAAAGTTGAACAAGCCAACTTATTCAAAAAAATTCATGCTAAGGTAAAATTTACAGGTGATGTCGATCCAAAAAAAGCACATAAAGCTTGTGAACTATCCTTTACAAAATACTGTTCTGTATCTAAGATGTTGGAAGGAAAAGCAGAAATATCTTTTTCTACCTATGTTAACGAAATCAAATTTGATACTACTTGAAAGAATTATAAACTGAAATCTTTGAAATAATTGGAGAAGCTTTTGAATCAGTAAATTTAATTTTTATACCGTTAGCAATGTTTTGATTTAGTTTCACTAACCTTCTATTACCAATTGTACTACCATCAAAAACTTTTTTCCACTCATTTTTTGATAAAACTTCTATTTCAAAAGATTTAATTCTTTGTCCATAATCTATCTTTTCTGAAATTTCTATTACATCAAATGTTGTCGCAGAATCAAAATCAATTATTATTTCATTTTGCAATTTGTGTTTTGGTGAAACCCAAAATGTATTTGAATTTCCATCAAATATATTTCTAACATCAAATCCTTTTCGAGTACTCAATGCAGAATATTTTTGATTTTTTGATAAATCTTCATCAAAAGTATTCTCAATATACTCATATAGAAGTCTTAGATTTTGTTCATCCTTTTCATGAATAAGACCTCTAGTATCTACTGGTATATTTAGTAACAAAGCAGAATTTAAACCAACTGAATTATAATAGATATCAATCAACTTTTCAACACTTTTAACCTGATTGTCTTGTTCAGGGTGATAATACCACCCAGGTCTAATTGAAACATCCGTTTCTGTTGGAATCCAATGAGTTCCATTTTCTTGTCCTGCTGAGAATTTATTGAAATTCAACATTCCGGGGTATAAACTGTCTTTTAGAATGGGAGACCAAGTAGTTTGATTAGCATAACCTTTTTCATTACCCACCCACCTTATATCTGGGCCAGCATCACTAAAAATTACAGCATTTGGTTGTAAGTCTCTCACAATCTTTACTGTGTTTCCCCAATCATAATAAGTCTTTTTATCTACTTTCCTAGTTTCATTTGCTCCCCCATAATATCCATCTCCACCATTTGCTCCATCAAACCAAACTTCAAATATTTCTCCATAATTGGTTAAAAGTTCTTTTAATTGATTTCTGAAATAAATAATGTAATTATCATTACCATAATCAGGATGATTCCTATCCCAAGGTGAGAGATAAACTCCAAATTTTAAACCGTATTTCTTACATGATTCAGATAAATCCTTTAATATATCTGCCTCACCATTTCTCCATG
>Ga0255761_10000793_pt1 | contig 29214 bp, 33 predicted proteins | sample 071ome_29_FD_179961 | JGI IMG/M metagenome (GOLD analysis project Ga0255761, IMG submission 179961) | Coastal salt marsh microbial communities from the Groves Creek Marsh, Skidaway Island, Georgia - 071407BT metaG (version 2) | ecosystem: Environmental > Aquatic > Marine > Intertidal zone >... | reverse complement strand
CGAGATTATTCTGCGATTGTTTGAATTTCAGCCAGAGAGACCGTGTTCCCACCCAACAGCTGCAGATCAAGCTGCTGACCTGCTGGGTTCCAAGAAACGCTACTTACGGTCTCCAGAATCGATACCGGCGCAATCTGCATACGTCCATCGACGATTGCACTGGCAGTAATTTGATAAGTGTCCACGGGCAACTGATTGCCATCGGAATCCTGCCCGGACCAGGCGAAACGATGTTCACCGGGCTCTAGCTCTCCGACATTCTGTCGGAAGACGAGCTCGCCGTTATCGTTGTAGACGCTCATAGTGAGCATGTCGGCGCCATCTTTCAGGCTAACCAATGTCTCGGTGGGCTTGCTGCCACCGCCCTGACCAAAACCACCAGCGATAGCGACCCGCTTCCCGACTAACGCGGAACCTGTCAGCAGCGACTGTTCGCGCAGATTGCCGACCAACGTTTCAAGGGATGATTGCATGCCCTTGATTCCCTCCACTGAGGAAAATTGCGCCAACTGTGCAACAAAGGCCTCGTTTTCCATGGGATCCAGCGGGTTTTGATTTTTTAGCTGGGCGGTGAACAACTGGAGGAACGCGTCGCGCCCCAGCATGTCGTCATCGTCGCCATTCTTGAACATCGCGTTGGCTTGCTGGGTCTGGTACTGCTCGGTTGTCAGAATGGAATCTATAGCTGCCACAAGTTTCTCCTCTTTTTCGGCTGCTTAGTCGCTCAGGCCTTCATCACTTCCAGCGTTCGCATAATCATCTGCTTGGCGGTATTGATAACCTCAATGTTGTTGCGGTAAGAGCGGGCGGCTGCGGTCATTTCAACCATCTCCGCCACTTCGTTCACATTGCTCTGGTAAACGTACCCATCGCCATCCGCCGAGGGGTTACCAGGGTCATAAGAGCGCGGGGAGGGCGTTGGGTCGTCAACAATGTTGGCAATGTGAATCGACCCGGCGTAGCGCGTCTGATTACCTATTTGCTCATCACTCAACAACGTTCTGAAGGTCACACGCTTGGCCCTAAACGCCTCTTCTGCGCTGGTTGCTGTGTTCGACGCATTGGCCAAATTCGAGGCCGTGGTATTCATCCTGACCAGCTGCGCCGCCAAAGCACTACCCGCCACTTGAAAAACCTGCTCCATCGACATGGCTTACTCTCCCTTTAATGCGCGCTTGTAGGCGCTGACGCGACCCTGCAAGAAATCCAGTGTCGCCTGGTACTCAATAGCGGCTTTACCGTACTTGGCTTGTTCGAGGCCAATTTCGACGGTGTTACCGTCGACTGACGGGTTGTAAGGAATCGAAAACACCTCGCCGCCGGTCACGGCGTATTCAGTGTCCCAATGCCGATCATGGGTGGTCATTAATGCGCCTTCACCCATAAGCCCCGAGAGCACTTTACGGAATGCCACATCTTTGGCTTTGAACCCCGGGGTATCGGCGTTGGCGATATTGGCTGACAGGATCTCCATCCGCCGCGACTTCAGCTGAAGCGCGTCTTGGTGAATCCCGAACAGGTTCTCTAACATGTGATTGCCTTCGCAAAAACCAATGTTGCCCTGTATGAGCAGATTCCATGCCAAAAAATACAAATATATGTTTTATATAGTTTTTTTTATTATTGGCAGACCCGAAATTGGCGGTCTACGCAACAAGCGGCATAGTTTTGCCGCTGGTTGCTACTCGCGTTGTTGTTCATACTGCGGTCACAGAGCGCTCTAGGCGGGCAAAGAGTAAAATCGAGTGAGGTCTGACGTAAGTGAATCTGCTGAGGCAAGTTAACTTCCTGATGTTGGCTATGGCGCTCTCGTTCTGTCCCTGTGCTGCAGCGGCAACGGAGGACACCGAGGCTGACCAGGAGCAACTAAAGCGCGAAGCAACTGAGCAAATCGCCAGCGCAGCCGCTGCGATGTATGACACGGAGCCTGAGCTGGTTGAAGTGAGACTGGGCGACCGGAGGCTGGTGTTGCCCAACTGCGCGGTAGCCTTGCAAGTCACGTTTCCCTTCAATGATCGCGCCACTGCTCAGCTCGATTGCAAAGAACCGAGCTGGAGAAAGTTTGTGCAGATCCGGCTGACCGCGGGAAATCCTATTTTCGTTTACCAGGATGCGCGTCCTGAGGGACACGCTCTGCTGCGGAGTGACGTCAAAAGAGTCTATATCTCGGAGGCAGCGGTACCAGAAAAGGCGGTTCTCATTCTCGAAGATGTGCTTGATAAACCTCTTTTATCATCTGTCGGCCCAGGGGAACCTGTTCAGGAAGACCACTTTGGTGTCATACCCCCGTCAAACGAGACCGATGGTGGCGAGGCGGTAAAACTTGGCTGGGCGGCCGCCGTTTTAATTCCTAGAGGGAATAGATTAAAAGAAAATTCATTCCTTCAAGAAATAATTACTGGCCGCATCCCCTCTGACGTGATTCCCACAGATGTCGACCTTGAACTGCTGGAGGCCACCCGCAACATTATGCCAGGTGAGGTTTTGCGCCAATCAGCGGTAAAATTGGCTGCCGCCGTCAAGAAGGGCCAGGAACTGCCGATAACTATAATCAAAGGCGCACTCAAAGTGACAAACACGGTGAGAGTCCTTCAGGACGCGGCCATTGGAGACGCAATAGATGCGATCAACGTCGAATCGGGGCGTAATGTAAAGGTTAAGGTAGTGGGAATTGGGCAAGTAGAATTAATGTAGTTGGGGTGCTAAAGTTTTCGAAGAATTGGTCGATATTTAAGTCGGAAGAGGAAAAGTCTCTCTGGAGGTTAAACCCAGCGGGCTTTATAGGAGGGGTGTCATGCCAAGCATAACCGAGACAATGCGCAGCGCTGTACCTGAGAGTACGGCCAAGAAAGACCTGCGCTCGGAGAACGCGAGCGCCCCTGATTCCAATGTTTCCAAGGCACCCGAGTCAGCGCCACCTGAGAGCGCAGTGGCTTTGAGCGAAGCGGTTACCGAAACGATTGAACAGGCCGAATTTGACGCTGCCAAGGTAGAGGCTCTGCGGCTGGCAATAATGGAAGGCAATTACCCCCTCGATGCAAGGCGGATCGCCGAAAATATGATCGACCTGGAGCGAATGATCGGCTGAGAGCCGCCGCACGCTTCGGCTCTGAAACCCTCCCTCTCTCAATGACCACACCCGAGAAACCTATTGAAATGGACCTTAGCGAAGGTCTGCGACACGCGCAGGCCTTAGGCGCGTTTCTTGCGCGCGAGTTCGAGTTGCTAAAAGCGGGAGATCTCGATGCCTTCGAGCAACTCCAAGCACAAAAGGCAGAAACCTTAGAGCACCTATCCTCGCTTGTGCCCCTGCTGACTCAGGATAGAAGCCAGGCAGACACTGACAGCGATTCGACCGAAGAACCCCCTATGCCTCTGCTCGAGCAAATAGAAGAGACGCTTGCCGAGTGTCGCGACGCACACCTGCGGAATGCGATGCTGATTGACCGCAAGATTGAATCGACCCGGTCTGCGCTGGAAGTGCTACGCTCAAGTCGCTCCGCCGAAACTGGCGAGACCTACGATAAGCTGGGAAAAATGAAACGAGGCTACAGTAAAGGTCGTCAGGCCGACGTTTAGCCTGAGCCCTGCGAAGCGCCGTAAAAGAACTTGGCCCTCCTCGCAACAACGAGATGCGACCGCGGTAGGGCTAACGGCAGCAAAAACGCTCCATCTATTCCTAAATCGCTCACCAAATGCTTGAACCCGCTCCGCTTGAATAGTCAGCCCGGCGGTTCATCACCCCGCAGCCAAAACACCCAAGCCAAAACAACTGCAACGACGCGATAGAGAGATTCTGGAACTTCGTCACCAATCTCGACCCCCATCAACAGCCTCTGCAAGGATTCATCCTCAATAACAGGGAGTCCCAGATCAAAAGCAGCATCAATTATTGCCATCGCCGTCTCCCCCTCTCCTTTGGCAACAATGCTGGGGGCCTCTCGCTGACCATACTCGAGCGCTATTGCTTTGATGTCCTCGAGATCTTTCATACTGACCGATCCAGACTTTCGCCCACGCGCGCCAGCGGATTAGTGGGAAGGGGACTGCGCGCCGTATCTCTGGGTTGATTAAATACAGCGAAATGTTCGAGGCGCAGGCCAAACTCAGCGACTTCGGCCACCAATTCAGCGCGAGAATCTCGCGCTCTCTCAAAAACCGCAAAATCTGTGAGCCAGGCATCCAAACGAACTGTCGACGCCGGGTGGTGTTCAACCCGCAGCCAAGCGTCAGAACCCTCGCGGAACTGTGTATAAAAATTGATAATCCAGGGCGGGGTAGCCATCGGTTGCTGTTTGCTACCCCGTTGCAGATTGAGTTCAATCGGTGCGCCATTGACCCATGCCAGTAGGTCGGCGTTGATGACATCCGAGCGCAAGCTCGTTATGACGCGCTCCTGTCTTGATTCGATCTCTCCCAATAACCCACGTGCGCGATCCTTGATGGAAGAATCCCCCGCCAGGCCCAGCAGCCTCATCAGTAAAGAGGGCAGTGTTGCCTCCCTTGGTGCCGCATCTGACACAGAGCTGATTTGCAATATGCCAGAGCGAGCAAGAATCTCTCGTGCTCGCGCAGTCTGAGCCTCAATCGACATCGCCGGATTTAATATCACGCCAAACCCCGCCAATGCAGCTGCAATCGGACCGGGTAGGGTTCGCATTATCTCGGGAGACATGAGCTGTTGAAGCACGGAGATAGGTGTTCCTGACAACTGCGTGCCCGCACTGTTCTGCCCCGCAGCAGCCATGCTTTGCGGCTGAATCGCAGGCGCAGCCACAGTCGGAGGAAGCGGCTTCAGCACAGCGGCACCATCAGAGCCAATCTGTACCCTAAAAGATAGATTCTGACCCAAGTAGCGCCTCAGAATCTCGGGCGCGTAGATGGAATGATTAGTGCCATTAAGGCTGAGGTAAAGTTGACCCCGCTCGAGAGAGACAAGTCCTTGCACCACCTGAAAATTAGTCAGACCCAGCTGTCTTGGTCCCGGGTCATCTATACGGATTGCGGCAGTCCCCTCCAGAAAAATAGGTGTGGGCCTCACAGACAGGTTCAGCAGCTCAGGGCCCAGCATCCTCGCGCATCTCGATCGGAATGTTACCGGTACCTACGGAAATCTCACCCAGTCATTTGCCGTAACCATACGCTTTCCTGAAGCAGATCCCGGCGCTATGTACTCCATAACATCCGTTGCCGTCGGCATTCTCAGCGAGGCGCCCGCCATCAACCAATGCGGGTTTCCTCGACGAAACGCACTCTTATTGCTACTGACAATTACCTGCTGCAACACGTGCTCGTTAAATCCCGTGTCGCCAAGCTGATCAGACATGATTTCACTCAAGGTATCGCCCGATTTTACAATGTAAACACCATTGACCACGCCACTTCCGGAGGACCGTGCTCCGGTTGCCGGCCCGGAGGACCCGCTCTGAGCAGTGCCCAGATCGCTTTCGCCAATAAACGCCCGAAGTCTCTCCACATCGCTGCTGGAGATCACCCTTTCACCTTGCGCTAGGCTGAGAGGAGACAACGACATCAGCAGTGGCAACATCAGCCACGCCGCGGCGTGTTGTAATAACTTCTTCATCTTATGATCCTCAGGGCAATGTGCCCAATAATTCGCCGAAGGACACCAACGCGCCCTCTCCCGATGGCAAAGGTTCCGCCTGGGCCCGATACTGATTGGCTCGGGTGACTCTCAACATCAGCAGGGAATCGAGCGTTATGTCACTGACGACATTTTCAACCATTAGTGCTCTCTCGCCGACCAGCAACCAGCTTCCCTCAGTGACACCTCGTGAGTGGCCCGCATCAACACTGTATCTTTGTGCGCCATCACGTGTCACTTTGAATAGCCTGGGCAGACATTGAGTGCCGGCGACAAATTCCTCAGTAATCTCCGAAACCCACTCATTTAAGTCATCTTCATCCTGATCCAAAACCCACTCACCGGTTTCAAGTGAACGAAACGCACCAGTCTCGATAATCGCGCGGTATTCCCCCATATCACCGCGGGCAGCGGGCTGGCTGAAGGACACCACAACGTTGAAATCAACCGACTTTGAAGTCGATGAGTAAGCGTAAAACAGTGATGCTAAGCCAGGGTGATTGATATAGAGCGTCTTTTTTTGTCGGTCATCGGGTATTCTCGTTACCCTCACTGCCACAGAAAAATCTGCAGCTGGCCCATCCGACCAATCCCCCACCAAAGTGCGGGCATAGGTGGTGTCCTGATATCCCTCTGGCTTGGGTCCGATCGGATCTAGAACTCTAAAACCATTATTAGTCAGCGAAGTAACCACAGCCGCGGACAAAAGCCGCTCCTGTTCCTGTGTAATTGCCTGCTCAGACACTTCCGCTGCGGGGCCTGAGTCGATGGTTACAGAGACAAGGCCAGAGTTAGTGCCTGAGCCAGTCCACAGTTGACATCGAGCGTCGTCAGACACTCTCACGGCGTCCAAGGACTGTTCACCACCCATGGCGTCGAGATAACTCTCGATCTGGACACCGCGGACATCTGCCTCACTGGAAAACATGGCGCGCTCGTGAAGGCGCCCCTCATCGTCTATGTAAGAAACACTTTTAACTCGGGCACCGGATTCAAAAGCGGCGTCCAGCGCGCGCTGCTTGAACGCCCTGAGATACTGATCCGCTTCCTGGTGACCAGTCAAACCAGGCGTTTCACTCGAAGTCGCGATCTCCACCTGCGCCCACGCTGGGGAACCAAGGCAACCCAGCATTATTAAACCTAACCGACCCAGACGCCTCGCCACGCTTCACCTCACAATACAGACTAAGAACTCGAGGCTAACACCGCCCGCTCCAGATAAAGGACTCTCAAATCATTGACGATGCTCTTATCCAGCGACAGGGTAACCTCGTAGGTGTCGCCACCTCGCGGTTCAATCTGGACCAAATTGGCCCCGTAGACAACTCCCTCCACGCGCGCGCGGAAACTGTCACTTCGAATCACCATATCCGCGACCGTGGTGGTCGAATCGAGATACTGTCCGTAAACCTGCTCAGTCAAACCACGGTAGGCATCAAGCTTTGCCGCTCTTATCGCCAGCAGCCTGCGCTGGGCAGCGCTCTCACTGGGCTGCACATCGATCACTGCGTAGCCGGTCGCGATCAAGGTATCCCTGCGCTCGACCATGGGCTCTACAAATGAAGCATCGGGCTCAGATGAGAAATAGTCCATCGACCCACAGCCTTGCAGTAACCCCATCAGAGCAACCAATATCCAAACCGACCATGTACTCCGCATGTTCATCCTCCCGACCGAGGTCATTGCATCCAATTTATTATGAGGGGAATCCCCCTCTACTAGAAGAATATCGGTCAAAACCTGCCTGACTTTACCCACAATCACTCCAAACGCATCTGCCACCGGGCACCTTCATGGCAATGAGGCGGGGCAAGCCGAAGGCAACTTCACCGAACAGATGCCCGGAGTTGGTACAGTTATTGCTCCCATCACTTGGCTAAGCCACTAACGGCACAGAAAAACGAACAGGAGCGCTATTTTGGACGCAATACTGTCAAATTTTCGACAGTTTTACGGTCGCTTTACGGTACCCGACTTTAAAAGTGTCGGCGCGCCGACACTTGTTCTCCTTATTTTGGCTCTGCTGGTGGTGCCGCTGCCGGCATTCCTCCTCGATGTCTTGTTCACTTTTAACATCATGCTTGGCCTGTTGATGGTGATGATTACCATTAACACGCGAATGCCACTGGAATTCTCATCGTTCCCCTCAGTGCTTCTGATCACCACTCTGCTGCGACTTGGGCTTAATGTAGCCTCGACGCGCGTTGTGCTGGTGGAGGGCCACACCGGCACAGATGCCGCCGGTAAGGTTATCGAATCTTTCGGTGAGTTTGTAATTGCAGGCAATTATGTCGTTGGTTTTATTATCTTTTTGATTCTGATGATCATCAACTTTATCGTTGTGACAAAAGGTGCCGGGCGAGTGTCTGAGGTCATCGCGCGCTTCACCCTTGATGCGATGCCCGGCAAGCAGATGGCTATCGATGCCGACTTGAATGCGGGAATTATCGACCAGGAAGCCGCAAAAAAACGTCGCGCAGAGCTGACCCAAGAATCTGACTTTTATGGATCGATGGACGGCGCCTCAAAATTTGTTCGAGGTGACGCTATCGCCGGCATTTTGATTCTCATTATTAACATTGTTGGCGGCTTAATTGTGGGCACAACCCAGCATGAGCTCTCTCTGAGCGAGGCGGGCAGGATTTATGTATTGCTGACGATCGGGGACGGCCTCGTCGCTCAAATACCGTCACTGCTGCTCTCACTTGCCACAGCCATCCTCGTTACAAGAGTCACAACCGAGGAAAGCATGGCGGAGCAGGCTTCGCGCCAGGTCGCCGATCCTAATGCCGTGTTTATCGCATCAGGCATCGTCACACTGCTCGGCTTGATCCCCGGCATGCCGCATTTTGTATTCCTGCCACTGGGAGCGGCAGGGATTGGTTTAGGGTTTCATTTGCGTCGCGTCGCGGAGGATGAACGCACCGAGATAGCGACAGCGCAAGCTGTCGCTGAGGTAGAGCCGGCGGCCCGCGAGCTCGGCTGGGATGACATCGACCAGGTTGAAGTCATCGCTCTTGATATCGGTTATGGCCTGGTACCGCTTGCCAACACACAGTCGGGCGGACAGCTTCTGACACGAATAAGGGGTATCCGCAAAAAGCTGTCTGCAGAGCTGGGTTTTCTCATCCAGCCAATCCGCATTCGCGACAATCTGGATCTGAAACCCGAGGTCTACCAGATTTCGCTTCATGGTGTTGTCCGCGGCAGTGGCGATGTGCGCGTGGGTAAATTACTCGCGATAAACGGTTCGGATGTGCCGGCTCCGCTCGATGGCGAACCTACGAAAGAGCCTGCTTTTGGCCTAGACGCCATCTGGATCGATTCTGCCAAGGCCGAATTAGCGAGAGGACTGGGGTACACCGTTGTGGATGCGCCGACCGCCATTGCCACTCACATTAACGCTGTCATTCGAGACAATGCCAGCGAGCTTCTGGGTCAGGATGAAACGCAGCAACTGCTGGATAAGGTCGCGACCCGCTACCCTAAACTGGTCAGTAATTTAGTGCCCGACCTCTTGCCGCTGTCTACCGTCACACAAGTGCTTCAGAATCTGCTGACGGAGAACGTGCCCGTCAAAGATATGCGCAACATCATCGACGCTCTTACTGCGCACGCCAAAGAGAACCATGATCCAACTCACCTCACCACGCTGGTGAGGCCGAAATTGGGAAGGCTGATCGTGCAGCCTTTGGTTGATGACTCTGGTTCTCTCACGGTAATCACGTTGGCACCCGATCTTGAGAAGTTACTCGAGTCTTCCAGAGGGGCCAGTGGTGGGGAGCACATCACGCTCGATCCCACATTGGCAAATTCTATGATTGAAAGCCTTAAAAACGAGGCGGAAAAGATCCAAGACACGGGCCAGGTGGCGACTCTGGTTGTGTCACCTACGCTTCGCAGCTGGATGTCCCGCTTCGTAAGAGTGCGTGTTCCCGACCTAAGCGTCCTGTCGTATACCGAAATTCCAGACGACCAAAGAATCAATGTGCAATCCAGTATTGGCGGTGAAGCAGCCATAGAAAATGAGACGGAGTAAACCAACATGCGACTGGTTATAGAAGAAGCCAAAGATCACACCGAATGCATGGATAAAGTGCGGGCACGTTATGGTGCAGAATGTGTCGTTGTACACAGCTTTAAAACAGATGATCGTTACCGGGTAATCATCGCACTGGAGTCCCCTGCGTCGCTACAGGCGCAGGTACCCACTGAGCCCCCATTAACCGATGTCGCGTCGAAAGAAAGAGCTTTAAGGCCTACATTCTGTCTAGAAGACCACGATAACAGCCACATGATGGCATCCGGGCAAGAAAACGAGGCATCAAACGCCACCAGCCTGTCAGAGACAGCGCCCGGCAATCAAAATTATTCGATTCCGCAGGAAATCACGGCAGAGCTCCTTGCACTTGCAGCGAGAGTTAAAGCGCTGGAGTCCGCACAGTTTCATCACCGGCTGGCGCCTGAGCCTCAAGAACCACAATCCATGCTGTTCTCTGACGTGTTACAGGACATGGTGTCCGAGCACGGGACGGCTGATGGGCAGGCTATGCGTGCGAGCGAGACGCGGCCAAGACAACCGGCTGAAGCCGTGCGCGTTGCCGCTTCGGAATCTTTTGTGGCCTTGGAGGGCATGCGACCTACCCCATCGCTGTGCCACTCTACTGCTTCGCCCGATAATAAAGACTTACCTCTGGCTTTATCCAATGTATCATTGGTAGAGGAGGCAAAAAGCTTCGTGAGCGCCTCGAAAGGCGCAGCCTCGTTTGCCGCCTTGCTTACGGATCATGTGGCGTCGTCTCAGGGTGGCGGTTTCATGCGCCGTTTTGAGATGACCCTGACGGGCCACTGAGCGTTACGACGTTTGCCGTGCGCCAGCCGCTTTTGCTAAATCAGCGGAGATACAGGAAAAATGCGAGTAATCGGAGTGACAAGTGGCAAAGGGGGTGTCGGCAAGACAACTGTCTCTGTCAATTTGGCGGTCGAGCTCGCGGCACGCGGACATAAAGTCGTTTTACTCGACGGGGATCTGGGCTTAAGCAACGCTCAAATTCTGCTGAATGCACGTGTTGAGTACAGCTACGGCCATGTGCTTTCGGGGCAAAAATCACTCGAAGAGATTATGGTGAAGTCTGAATACGGGGTGACCCTGGTACCCGGTTCCAGCGGATCCTCGGCACTAGCTCGACTGACTCGCTTACAGCTTCTGGGGCTAATTCATGCTTTGTCAGCTTTGGATGACTGTGACTATCTCGTTGTCGACACCGCGGCGGGCATCAGTGATAACGTTACGGTTCTATTTGGCGCATGTGACATCAAGTTATTACTTATTCAAAACGAACCCTCCTCGATCGCAGATGCTTACGCGACCGTAAAGGTACTCCAACAGGAATTTAATCTGTCGGACATCATGCTGACGCCGGTTCAGGTGAGCAGTGAGCGAGAAGCCGAGAATATCCACAAACGAATCAACAAGGTAACGGCGCAGTTTCTCGGATTATCACTCGATTACTCAGCGGGCATACGCAAAGACCCCTCGGTTCTCAACTCAGCGCGTCTGGGGCAGCCGGTGGTATTACATGCACCGCAAAGCGATATTGCAGTAGATATTAGAAGGCTGGTGGACGTTATTACCGATGAGCCGCAAAGACCTACCGGGTCCAGTGAACTGAGAATTTCTCTGGGAAGTAAGGGCTAAGCAGTGGCTAAAGGCTATCAGGCATACAGCGAAGCACTGGCAACTACCCAAGGGGATGGCGCCAGCGCAGCCGTACTGCAACACATAGGACTTGTGCACAAGACAGCCATGCACATCAAAGCCAGACTTCCAGATCACGTTGAACTTGAGGAGCTGGTGCAAATTGGCATGGTCGGCCTGCTGGAGGCAGCGAAGTCTTTTGACGCTTCTCAGGGGGCGGACCTCAGCACATTTGCCAGTAAAAGGATTCGCGGAGCAATACTGGACGAGGTAAGAAAACGATCGCCCTTATCCAGAACCGATAGCTCATACGTCAAAGCCGAGGAGCGGGTGATTGACCAATTTATTGCCGAAACGGGCAGGGCACCCACCGCTTCGGAGATCGCAGAACGGCTCGAACTGTCAGTAGATGAGTATCAGAAGCAACGGTCGCGCTCTCAAAAATTTCGGACCCAATCCATAGAGGAGCTAGAGGACAGCGGGCAGGTGCCCGTTTCACCAGACGCTGGACCTGAAATGGAGGTGGAATCTGGTCAAGCGAGTAAGTGGCTGGCTGAAGAGATTACCCACTTGCCAGAGCGAGAGCAGCTCGTACTCTCTCTTTATTACAACGATGAGATGAACCTTAAGGAAATAGGCGCAATAATAGGCGTTAGTGAATCTCGGGTTAGCCAGATTCTCACCAAAGTGGTGACCAAGCTTCGGTCTCGCGTGTCATTCTAAAAAAAGATACTGAATCAACATGTTTGGAAAGAAATCAAAACTAGAGCGCGTTAAGGCAGACGCTAAAGCGGACTATCTAAAGTGTGGGGCGCTGGATCAAGAGGATAGGCTTCACCGCGTTTTTTCAGCTCGCATCGCGCAGCGCGCCAGACTCAACCTCGATAAGATTTTTGTTCAAGGAGCAAAAGCCGAGGAGAGCCGCCAAGTAAAACTCGCAGAGGCGTTGAAAGCAGGCAAAGACTTGCCTCCACGAATTGTCCATGAGGGATATAACGAACTCACGGGCGTTTCGGGTCGCGTTATTTCCTGGGTACCGGAGGAATTGGCAAATAAAATGTTCAATCTCGGAGCGGATTACCAAATACAAGAAATCAGCGCCCATGAAGCGCTAACCCAAGCTGACCAAATCGCCGAAAAGCTCGTAGAAGATCTGCAAACGACCCAAGCCATCCAGTTGCTCGGTCTTTTACGCGAGAGCAATGGCGATTCAGACGGCGCTGACTGATGAGCAAGCTCAAACGTTAGAGCGGAGGAGCATTTGATGTCTCTAGAAAACGTGGTGATTGCTATTTCATTGGTGTTGGGTCTGATACTGATGATTCTTATTATCTATCTCATCAGCCGCGTTAATGACTTGGAAACCCGCACCTTCGCTGCATTGGCGCAAGGCTCAAACCAAGAAAAAAAACCGGATCAAGCCGCCGCAAAGGCGGTTTTTGCCGGCCTGTCTGGTCGCGAGCTATGGGACGAGTGGACATCGATCGCCAATGGTGGAGATGACGAGTACAAAATAGCGGGTGATCGTGACCGTTTTCTCGCTTTGCTCGAACTTCATGTACGCTCACTCATAAAAACTGGGAGAGAGCATGGAGGGGCGGGAATATCAGAACCGCCTTCCAACCCACTCAAAATCAAGATGCTCCGAGGAGAGTTTGAGTCTTACATTCCAGGCTCACAGGCCGAACGGCTGTACCAGCTTGCAAAGGAATATGGAGCAGCTCCAGAGGGTGCAAACAAAGAAAATATCTTGAGCAATATCCAAGAAACGGTGGATGGTATCGCCATGGGTATCGACGCGGGTTCGAGTTTTGTCGAACAAATTATGCGGGATTTTCCTAGTAATCAGGCACCTACTGCGTTACCTGAGGCTCTACCCGAGCCCGACTAATCGGGCCCCTCGCTAGTTTTTACGCTTTGCAGGCGGAGGAAATACGATCGCGCCCTCGGGATAGACCGGCTCTGGCTCAATAGACACGGGTAACTCACCTGCTTGTTCCAATTGCGCCTGCTCCAGGGCAAGTTGCGCCTGAAACAGCTCTGTAAGATTATCCCGCTCGATCTGCACCAAAGTCGAAACCTCAGACTGTAGCGCCCGGACATCACCTAAGTCGCCTTCCAAGCTCGATACGCGTTTCGTCAAAGCAACAAGTTTTTCGGATTGCCCTTCGAGTGTAGCCGCCATATAGCGCGTCGATTCTGCTCCGCTCCTAGTCACCTCGCTCGCATCATCAAGTTTGGTCTGAACACCGGTCAAGGAAGTTTCCACCGCCAGCGCCAACGACTTGCCGTCATCATCCAGGCGACCGATAGCCGCTACCAATTCGGCATGACCCTCATCAAGCGTGCCAAGCTTCTGCTCCAAAATCGCCATCCGCTCCAGGGCAGAGTTCATGTTCACGATTCGCTTAGTCATGGACAGCGTGGCGGCCTGCAAAGCATCTACCTGCCCTGCCAACCTGCCGCCAGCCACCAGCAAAAGTACCCCGCAGAGAAACACGACAAACGCTGCGCCGCCAGCGAGCCGCTTACTATAAAGCTCCATATTGCGGTTCGCCTGACTGGCAGATTGCAGGGCGCGCTCCAACCGCACTTGGTCATCAGAGCCTAAATTAATTAAGGACGTTACTGCCGCACTTGCGTCGACAGGCTCGGATGCCCGAGCAAGATCTGCATCATTTGCCCCAGTCTGATCTGGATTTTCGTCTTCCGCCATAGCTCACCTCATCCTCTCATGGGGTAAATATCGGCACGAACAGGGTTTTATTTAGACACCAATTGCGGTGAGCAACTGCTGGTATATCGGTAACAGAGCTTTTTCGAGACTTGCCCACAAAGGAGGGTGCAGCGCACCGGCCACTGCGACCACAACCAGGGCAGACGTCAAAGCAATAAAGACTGCTACCAGTATTGACTTGATAATGGGCCACCAAACACGGCTCTCGCGTTCGGGCAACTCGGCTCCGTTGACTTCGGTAGATGCATTCACGTCAGGCTCTAAACCGGTCACCTGCTCCGAGGCGACCACCTTTTCTTGATATGCCGATACGCTCTCCACAAGCGTGCCCTGAGCCAAGAGCCCACTGACCTCGATAGCCAGGTCGTACCATCCTGCTTCCTTCAATGCCGGCATCAATTTAGAGAGTTCGCCACGACGATGGCAATCAGACAAATACGACCTCATGGCTTGCTCGTCCATAAGCCCCAAATGAAGCACTTTACTTCGAGACTTCAACGCAATTTGGCGCAAGGCTTCCGGATCATGCCCATTCATTGTAGAAAAGCCCAGCAACCTGACGTTTGCGCCGGGAAACGTATTAACGAGGGACTCACAGGCGATCCACTCTTTACCCGCACTGGGGCCGAAATTCGGCATCAGTATCACATGACGCTGCTCGGCAACCTCGCTGCGCGCCTCCTCTATGGTGAGATCGCCCAAAATGCCATTAAAGAGCTCGACGATTTCCTCAGCTTTGGGCGACATCATCCGGTGCAGCGTTAGTCGGGGCTCGAGTTTCAATTGTTGGTAGAACGCCAGAAAGCAGGCGTCAAGGTGGAAATCTTCCTCCGCCAAGATAAACACATTGACAGCGTCGTTTAATAACGCGTCACGCGCCGCCTCCAGCACCTTCTCGTCATCAGGATGGGGCAACGAGTTCAAGTGTGAGTGGTCGTAACCCTCCGCACCCATAACAGCCTCTCAAATTTGCTTATTAACGATCTACTTCCGCTATTGATCATCAAAAATCATGGTTCTCCGGCCATCCGAATCAAAAATCATGTCATCAGGTACCCGGGGGTCCGGTCTGGACCGATTAACGTTAGCGCGGTTGACGCTGTTGATATTAAAGATGTACGCGATAACCTGCGCAACCGCTTCAAACAATGATTCTGGGATAAACCCGTCTAGCTCGGTAGTAAAAAATAGCGCTCTTGCCAATACCGGCGACTGAAAGAGCGGCACCCCTTCCTCCGCCGCGCGCTCACGAATCCGTTCGGCGATAAAGTCGGAACCTTTAGCGACCACTCTTGGAGGGTCCTCCGAGGAGGGGTCGTAAGCCAGCGCGATCGCGAAATGTTCCGGGTTAGTAATCACAACGTCCGCTTCTGATATCGCCTCAAGCATTCTGGCTGCAGACACCTCGCGTTGCTTCTGGCGGATCCTCTGCTTAACCTCAGGTGTTCCCTCGGTATCTTTCCTTTCGTCTTTCACTTCCTTGAGCGACATTTTCATTTTTTGATGGTGCTGGTAGACCTGATAGGGCGCATCAATTAGGGCAATTAAAATCAGCGACGCCGAAGCGACCAAAAAAGCAGTAGTGAGGATAGATGCCGACGCCGTCAATCCAGGCTCAAGCGACATGAGGGCAATTTCTCCAAATTCTGGAACTGACGCCTGAATCAGGAAAAAAGCGATGCCGCCCACCAAGATAAATTTTGCGATCGCTTTTGCGAGCTCCACGAGGCTTCGCATGCTGAAAATGCGTTTCAAGCCGGCCAGTGGACTGAGCTTTGATGCCTTAGGCTGGATAGATTTCCAGCTGAAGTTATAACCGCCTATCAATCCTGAGCAGGCGAGCACTACTACCGCAGCAAGGATGAGGACGGGCAGAATCGCAAATAACGCCTCCACCATTGCATCACCCAAACGTGCTGCAGCGACTTGTGGCTCTGAGACAGCCAACGGGTCAAAAACAAGGCCTCGAGCAAAAATATTGGCGACATTCCCAAGCAATGAGGCCCCAAACAGGTAAATGTAAAGCGCGACACAGATAACCGACGCCGCAATGGTCACCTCCTGAGACCGCGCAATCTGGCCCTCCTCCCGCGCCTTACTCAAACGCCGGGCGGTCGGTTCTTCCGTTTTTTCCTGACTGTCGTCCTGCTGATCCGCCATCAGGGCACCACCCACATTGACTGGGCCGTATCGAAAGCCTCCAGCCAAATCCACTCGATACGGTGACCAATGTTAACCATGTAAACCACGATCAATATCATGCCGGTAAGCACCATCGCAGGGAAACCCACCGCAAAAATATTCAGTGCGGGCGCGGCTCTTGTCACAATGCCAATGCAGAGGTTGATCAGCATCATGGTGAGCATGATTGGCAGGGCAACCAACACGGCTCCCAGAAAGGCCATCGCAGTCCATTCAATCACGTTACCCAATGTCTCCTTGACATTAATTGCTCCTCCAATGGGAAGCACCTCGAAACTTTGGAGGATTAATTTGATCATGATCAGGTGGCCACCGACTGAGAGAAAAATCAATGTCGATAAAACCACGAGAAACGACGCCAGAACTGGTACCTGGCCCGCATTAGGATCGATAGTTTGGGCCATTCCCAAACCCATACTCATCGACATGGATTGCCCTGCCAAGACCATGGCCGCGTTAACCACTTGTAATACCACCGCAAATAAAACTCCGATAAACAGCTCTTGTGTTATCAGACGAATTCCCGACGCGCTCGTGGCGTCGATAACGGGCAAATCCAGCATCGGGTAGATAAAGATCGTTAACAACAGTGCAAGAGCTATGCGGATACGAACAGAGACCACCCTCAAAGAAACCAGCGGCGCGGCCAATAACAGCGCAGAAATTCTCAGGAAAGGGATCAGACCAGTAATGAGAATCTGCACCAAGTCATCAAGAATCAAATTCATCGAGTAAAGACTTGGGGAATCAAATCAAAGATGGAAATAAAAAATTCACTCAGCACCGACAGCTGCCAATCTCCCAAAATCAGCAGCGTTACAACCATCGCTGCAAGCTTGGGAATGAAACTTAAGGTCATCTCTTGAATAGAGGTGGCGGCCTGAATGACGCCGATCAAGAGCCCAACTGATAGCGCAATGATCAATACGGGACCGGCGACATAAATCACCGTCCAAATAGCCTCTCTACCGATACCGATGACTTCCGTGGTTTCCATTCAGGAAAACCTACACATAACTGCCGGTCAGAGAACCCATGAGCAAGGTCCAACCATCGATCATAACGAACAGTAACAATTTGAAGGGAAGCGAGATGATCATGGGAGACAGCATCATCATGCCCATCGACATAAGTACGCTGGCTACCACCATGTCAATGATGATGAAAGGGATATACAGCATAAATCCAATGGTAAACGCACTCTTCAATTCAGAGGTAATGAACGCGGGTACCAGTACCGTGAGTGGTGTTTCCATAGGCTCATTAATATCGGGGTTCTGAGAGATGCTAACAAATGTCTGCAGATCCTTGTCTCGCGTCTGCCTGAGCATGAAGCCCTTAAGGGGTACCTGCGCAGCCTCTACGGCTGCCTCAAGACTAATCTCATCATTGGAGTAGGGCGCGAGCGCCTCGTCGTAAACCTCTGTGAATACAGGAGTCATGATAAAAATAGTGAGGAAGAGCGCGATGCCCAGCAAGATTTGATTTGGTGGCGTCTGCGCCGTACCCATGGCCTGTCGCAACAGCGACAGCACGATAATGACCCGCGTAAAACTGGTCATCATCAGCAGAATGGAAGGAAGCAGCGTTAGGACCGTCATCAGCCCCAGAAGCTGCAAGGTCACTGAGTACTCGGTTTCGCCAGCTGCACCTTCGACCGCGCTAAGAATCGGAATAGCGCCCTGTGCCAAGGCGTCGGTTGCCATCAATCCGAATGCCAAAAAAAGCGCTAGTCGCATGCCTCCCCCATCACTGATTCGTCTGTGACGCCGAGGAAAACCTAACCCGAGTGCTGGTTTTCTCTCTGGGGTGAGGGCCCTGACGGCGCCTCGCCTGATAACGTCGCTATGGTGCTGATGTTACCGGCAGTTGCGCCGATTAAGAACCGTTGATTGTCCACCTCGACCAACATGAGTTCCGCAGAGCGATTAAGGCGGACCCGACCCGTGACACGAATCGGCAACCAAGACTTACTGTTGTCACGAAGTCGCCGTAGCGCATAAAAACTGGCTGCCATTGCCAGTGAAACGACAAACAGCGCCGTGACCCATCGAACCCAGCTCAATTCCTCAACCATGCGAAGCTGACTGTTCTAGAGTTTTTCGACGCGGTCTTCTGAGGGCAAAATCCGGGTCAAGCGCACGCCATACCGGTCGTTTACCAGCACCACTTCTCCCTGGGCTACGACCGTATTATTAACGAGCAAATCGAGCGGCTCCCCAGCGTTTCGCTCAAGCTCTATCACGCTTCCTTGCTTCAGCCTGAGCAGATCTCGAATCTTGAGACGTGTCCGACCCACTTCAACCGAGAGCGTGATCGGCACGCTCTGAAGCACATCTGCTGATACCATCGTCATGGCATCAAACGCCTTCTCTCCCATGCCGTTCTCGTCTGTGAGTTGATCGAGCGTGACGTCCGGGGTGGCTTCTTCTTCACTCATATCTGTCTCCTTAAGCCCGACACAGCGATATCAGGCTTCTGCCAATTCAATTGCCTTCAGCAACCGTGCCGCGGCATATCCATTGGCGGTACCCACTTCCGCCTCGAATAGTGGGATATCGTCAATTAAGACCCTGGCGAAATCAAATTTTCTAAGGTCCAGCACGTCTCCCGGTTTCATTTTGTTGAAATCTCCCAAGGTCAGCTCGATCTCGCCCAACAAAACTCTGTGCTGTAACTCGGCATCAGAGGCGGCGCCTGCGAGCTCCCTCGCCCAAATGTCATGATCGACCGAGGGGTCATCGGAGTCTTGCACTCGTCCTCGCAGCACGTCTCTTATCGGCTTTAACGTGGAAAATGGATAGATAATATCAATCGAACCTCGCGCTTTGCCGAGCAACTCAACCTCTAGATGACAAACGATCACCAAATCGTTTTCGTCAACGATCTGAACAAATTGGGGGTTAATTTCCGATGCCACAGGCTCGCATTGAATATCCATGATGGGAGCCCAGGCTTCGTGAATCGAAGCAAAAATGACCTCCAACATAATATTGATAATCCGCGTCTCGGTAGGCGTAAACATTCTCCCTGGGGGCAAACCCTCGATGCCTCGACCAAATCCACCAAAGAAATTGTCAAGGGCCGCAAAGACGACGCTGGGATCAATGACTACCATCGAGGTTCCACGCAAACCGCTCAGGCGCACTGTATTGACGGAAAGCGGAGGTTTCAGGTCCATGAGGTAGTCCGAGTACTTCATCGTCTTCACACGGTCAGCTGTGATTCTGGGGCTGGTACGCAAGACCTCCAGAAGCCCTAGCCGCACATGGCGGGTAAAGCGCTCGGTAATCATATCGACGGCGGCGAGATTAATGCCGATTGTCGTATCTTCCGTCACCAGATTGTGAGGACGGACAGACGCGCTGGAAACATCTGAGGGATCTAGCAGGGTGCCCAGATCCTCGTCAAAGCCATCGTCGGAGGCGAGCGCACTGAGCTCTTCTTCCGAAAGTCTGCTACTGTCTTCAACCATCGTTCCGTCTCAATCTAGGTGCAAAAACTTGCGCTACTGCACTACAAACTCGGTGAATAGGACCGCTTCTACCCCGCCAAAGTCCTCATAATTTTCCAGCACTGCGTTGATTGCAGTCTTCATCTTCTCCGCCAAATCCTTCCTGAAATTCGGCTCCGTCAAGGTCGCTTCATCCACCTTGCGCATCACATCCAGCAGTGCCGAACGAATGGCAAACTCGTGCTTTTCCATATTGGCAACAACACGATCGTCATAATGCGTCATGATTGCCACTTTGATTTGCATCACCTTCCTTGAACTAACGATATTGGCAACCAGCGGTCGCTCTATCTCCATATAGGTATTTTCGAAGCGAGTGAGTTCCGGAGAATCCAGCTTTTCTTTATCGGGACCGCGCGCAAGTTCCTCTGCTTTTTCACGGGCGGCAGCCGCATCAAGCTCTAATTGTTGCACCGTCTGCTCGATTCGCTCTGCTGAATCGGGGTCAAAATATCCTACAAAGTACATGGTGGCTAAAACCGTCACTGCCAGGGTAATCAGCGCCCCCACTCCAATCAGAATGTATGTCAGGATCGGTGACTTTTCCTTTCCTTCGCCCGCGTCTATTTCTTCATCGGCCATGAGCCTCTCCCTTCCTCAACCTCATGCGCTCAGTCTTAAGCCCAAAAGTCTATGGTATCCAGATCAAGATTCAGGTCTAGATCTTCAAGTATATTTTCAGACGTACCAACCACCAGCTGATCGATTGTGTCGCGCGCGTCGCTCTGGTCAGCTTGGGCGCCGCGACCGCGCCCGCCACTTTGTTGAGCATCTGACCCAATCGTCAGATTCGCCAGCTGAATCCCGTTCTGTTGCAGCGCATCGCGCAATCTTGGCAAGGAGTCGCCCAATAAATCGCGGGTCACAGCATTCGCAGAGCTGATTTGCGCGTCCAATCTTCCCTCGCGCATCTCCATCACCACATCAATGGCACCCAATTCCTTGGGGTGCACATTCAAGGTGAGACGATAGTGCCCTGCCGCAATATTTGCCGCCAACCGATGCCCCAGCGCCTCAGAAAGCTGTCGCGAGACGGCCTCTCGCGCAAGCATATTGCCGCTACCCGAGGTATCAGCCGGCTTGGCGACATCACTCGCCATGGTTCGATCGGCGCCCGCTGATATGCTCTGGCGCATTAGCCCCGCATCTGCCTGCGCAACCAATTTGGCGCTGGTAGTGTCTACCGCCTCTCCGGACAAGAGAACACTCGTTGTGGGGAGTGATTGCTGAGACGCGGGCGCATTAGCCGACCGGCTAATCACGAGTTCTCGCAAGGCGCTCGCAGCTTCAAACGCTGATTTAACCGCGTCACCGGTTTTAAGGGCTGGGTCAGTTTTGGCGTCCGTCGCAACCTGATTCGACTTTACAGACACGCCGCGCATGGCAAATCGGTCCATCGTAGCCAACCGCGCGTTGGCCGCGACTCCTGACTCAGCCGCTACCATCGCCTGAGTGGAAGCGACGTATGTGGAAGGCTGAACCTGTGCCAGTGTTGCGGTTGCGACCTGAGCAAGACTAGCGCCCGCCTGAGCGGCTACACCCGATATCGATACCTGCACTGGTGCAGGTTGAGCAACGGCAGCTAATCGGGCCAACCGTAATTCTGCATCGGACACAACCGAAGCCTGCACGGCAGTAAATGCCGCTGAGCCACTAACGCGCTGAGGCTCTGGGTTCATTGCAGCGGTCGCTACGGACGTTTGCGCCCTGCCTATCTCTGCTTCGAATACATTTCCAATCGCCCGTCCCGCTATATTTGACTGCGGCAACGCGTCAGGCTTCAGAGATTGGCTCACATTGGAAGCAATCGCCGACGCAAGGGCGCCAGACTGCAGAGACTGGCTCACATTGGAAGCAATCGCCGACGCAAGGGCGCCAGACTGCAGAGACTGGCTCACATTGGAAGCAATCGCCGACGCAAGGGCGCCAGGCTCCAAGGCAACACCCTTGCCGAGCACTGAAATTTCACTCTGTACCTCACTCTGGCCCAGCCACGCCCGCAGCAGCGGCGCCAGACGCGCTGCCATAGCGGTTTGTCCGCGATCACTGGCGGCTTGCTCAATCGCCAACGGGCCTACAGACTCGAGCTCAGACTTAATTAGCGGTGCCAGTCCAACAGCCAGCTTTTCAGCGGCCATATGCAGATCATTTTCAGCGGGAATGGTCTCACCGCTGGTCGAATAACTGCTCTTTGAGGCGAGATCCTTCAAGGATCCGGAGATGGCATATTCAATTTGCGCGAGGATTGCCTCGCTAGGGCTGCTTGCGCCTGAGCCTCGTTCGAATCCCGCTAGAACAGACGCTAAAGCAGGGTCGCTGATGAGGGTCGCCGCCGCAGGCGCAACTATTGTTGCAATTGATTCACTGAGCCGGGTATCCGTTGAGTCCGCCGGCATATCAAAAAGTGCTTTGAGGTCTTGCAATACACGCTGACTGCCATTGCCAACATTAGGTTCGATCTCTGCTGAAAATTTAGCTATCCACTCAGTGCTTGGTGTCTCGGGCGCTACACTCAAGGCGATCGGACTCAGTAACGCCGCACTCTCTTCACCTTGGAGAAGGCGCTCCAACGCGGGTGCCGACAATTGAGTCAGCTGGGCACTGGCCTCGGCAATAACAGATGCAGACTTATTCAGCACTAGTGGACTGTCCGCCAAGACGGTCGCTATGTTGCCCCGCAGGTTCTCGAGTATCCCGAGTGACTCAAGTTTCTCGAAGAGGGAGCCGCCACCCAAATTCTGCGCGACGAATGCCGCCTCTCTGTCCGCAGAAACAGAATGCTGTGGCCCGGCAAATAGCTGCGCCAATGCCTCAGCTGACATGCCCGATTGTTTTGCAAAAGAGATAACTGCAGCCTCTTCAGTCTCATCGCCCATCACGACGAGATCAAAATCACGTAACGCATGGGTTTCGGCGTGGGATGCTCCACTTGCAAGCTCGCGCGATGCCAGTTTCACGGCGGACTCTATTGGCCGCGAGGCGGTTGGCAAAGTGCCCGAAACCGGCAAGGGATTGCCGTTACCAGAAAGGCTCTGGGCGCTCTCAGACGCCACCAATGCCTTCTTAAAAGAGGTGCCGGAATTGCCGTTACTTATTGATTTTGAAGCAGAATCTTTGGCCTTTGCGTTCAAGGTGCCAAGCAATTTCGCTATGTCTGATCCGATCTTGGAGTCCACTTTCCGACCACTTATGTCAATGTCGCTCAATGGGATTATGCAAGTCGCGTGCCAAAACCGATCTGGAATGGCTTTGCACGGCCCACTCGTCCAGGGCGTCCGTCTCCAATCGCTCGCGGTGCTGCCGGACCTTTTCTACAGTTTGACTCTGCAAATGTTCATATTTTTGCACCAGTGCATCCGTTTTGGCATGCGCTTCAAGCGCCATCCGGATCTCTTCACGACACTCGACAATACGCCCCTCACACTGGTTGCGCAAAACATCGAGATCCGCCAAGAAGGCCTTAAGAACCCGCCACTCGCCAATATCGCATTGATTTTGCGAAGTAAGCTGCGCACGCAAATTCTGCTGGCGCTCCATCACTTTTTCCCGATTTTGCTCAGTTTCTGACAATAGACGCCGCAAAGCCGCTATCGCAGCCATCTCATGCTGTGATTGCCTTTGGTATTTAAGAACGAGGGGGTCCCATTTAGTGGCCATGCTGACCTCTGGCAATAATCTGCGCCAGCGCGGCATTTGCCTGATTCATATCACAGCTTTCGTCGGCGCTCTGCCGCAGGAAATCCAGCATCAATGGCCTGATGGCTATCGCCATGTCGAGCTCCGGGTCCGTTCCCTTCTCGTATGCACCAACCATAATGAGATCACGATTAGCTTCGTACAATGACCACAGCCGGCGAAAATCAGTTGCACGGTTCAGCTCAGGCGTCCCGAGCACTTTGGCGGCAAGTCTGGAAATCGAGCCTCGAAGGTTAATCGCAGGGTAAATGCCGGAATCCGCCAACTCCCTCGAAAGCATAATTTGTCCATCGAGCGAAGCTCTCGCCACCTCCACAATAGGATCCATGCCCTCGTCGTGCTCGGACAGAACGGTATAGATACTGGTAATCGTACCTCCGTTATCGCCGGGGCCACCCCGCTCAATCATTTTTGGGAGGTCGCTAAAAACAGAAGGTGGGTAGCCCTTGTTAGTGGGGGGTTCCCCCGTTGCCAGGCCAATTTCCCGCTGAGCGTGGGCAATGCGTGTCAAACTGTCGCAAAGCAGAAGAACGTCTTTGCCTTGGTCTCTGAAGTACTCTGCCACCAGATGGGCGACTTCCGCAGCCTGACGGCGCATAACTGAGGCGCAGTCAGAAGTGGCAAGTATGACCACAGCCTTTTTCAAACTTTCAGGGCCCAGACTTTCCGCCAAGAACTCACCGGCCTCACGGCCGCGCTCGCCAATGAGTGCGAGTACGACAACATCTGCCTGGGTGTGGCGCGTCATCATACCGAGCAGGGTACTCTTGCCGACTCCGGAGCCCGCAATCAACCCAACCCGCTGTCCTTTGGCTAACGTGAGCACACCATTAATTGCTCGTACGCCGACATCCAAGGCCTCTGAAACAGGCTTTCTGCGTAACGCGGGCACTGACCGACCGAAAAAATTTGCCGCAAAGCGAGGTGGCACCAGAGGCTTCGAATCAAGTGGACGACCGAGCGGGTCTATCACTCGACCCAGCAAATAATCGCCCACCGGCAAGCCGATTCGGCGGTTGACTAAACGTATCCTGCTGTCACGCGAGATGCCGACAGTCTCTGAGAAAGGAATGAGCTTTAGTGTGTCCTCGGAAAAAGCGACGACTTCTGCTGCGATATTGGGTGCACTCGGGTCCTCGGTTTCAATCTCGCACATGGCGCCGAGTGGTGCTTGCAGCCCGTCGCATTCGACTACATGGCCGGATACATGCCGAACTCTCGCCCAAGTCCACGCCTCGGGTGGCAACAGCTGAGGCCAGCTGCATCGACTATCGGCCAAATCCTGATCGAGTACTACTTCCATCAGATTGGTCTGTTTTTATCGGGAAATTGCGCGATTAGTTGCTCTCGTAGCTGCTCAAACTCCCGCTCGAGCAAGCGATCAACGGTGACTTGGTCATAAGCTATGGAGATATCTCCATCGTTGAGCTCCCCGCCAACAGAAATGGAAAAATTCTGTTCCGGGAACTGAGTGGAGAGCAGCTCCTGATCAATCAATGCAACTGTGTTCTGAGATACCCTGATCTCAATCGGTAGATCCTTAGGCAATTCCGCGCTCTCTAGCGCCCGCACAACGTAATCTTTAAAAAACGAGGGATCTAGCGTCAGCGAACGAAGGCACACCGCCCTCGCAATATCGAGTGACAGATCCGTAACGATAGGCCACAGAGCCGGTAATTCGGCAAATTGCTGCGCCAGCGCCGCAGTGAGACGCTCACCGGCCTCTCGCTCAGCCTGCTGAGCCTCTGTTGCAATTCGCTTCCCTTCCGCAATGCCTTCCTCGTAGCGAGTCTGGAGTTCAGACTCCACATCAAAGGCCGAAGGTACTTCTTCCGCCGGTTCATCAGCGCCGTCAACTGAATCAGCATTTTCGGCGATCATCGCCTGAGCTTCCTGCTCCTCACGCAGGGCCTTCTCCAACGTTTCCTGCCCAATCTGTTCCCAGTGCATGGTCTCGAACCCGGGGGGCACACGAGTGTCTAGGCCTTCAATGGTCGCATTATTAAATGCCCGCGCACGACGACCCGCCGCCAACAGCTCGCTTAGCTCCCAGGCAACATTCCCATCTTGTTTAGACAAAATCATCTCCACGACCGGCGAGCACCAGCTCACCAGCGTCAGACAGCTTTCTGGCGATGCGCATGATATTTTTCTGCGCGTCTTCCACGTCAGAAATGCGCATCGGGCCCTTCGACTCCATATCGTCAATGAACATTGCTTTGGCCCGTTGCGACATGTTGTCGAAGAACTTGTCGCGGGTCTCTTCGCTCGCACCTTTCAGCGCCACCATGAGCAGGTCGGACTCGATATTTCTCATCATGACCTGAATGGCGCGATTATCGACCATTGAGAGATTCTCGAAGGTGAACATGTTGTCCTGAATCTGCAGGGTGAGATCCTCATCCAACTCGGTCAGTGATCGCATCACAGAGGTCTCGAGATCCACCTTGACGAAATTCATGATTTTTGCAGCCGTCTTCACACCACCAAAACTCGATGACTGGGCGGAAGAGTTACTGGAGAACTGCTTTGCCATAATCCGCTCCAGCTCCTCCATGGCAGAAGGCTGAACGGTCTCCAACCTGGCCACTCGTTGCATCACCTCACCACGGTTTTCAGGTGGCAAAAAGCTGAGCACGTCGGCCGCAACGTCGTATTCCAAAACCGACAGAATAATCGCGATGACCTGCGGATGTTCGTTGATGATCATGTCGGAGATGGCGCGCGCATCCATCCAGCGCAAAATCTCCAAACCCTTGCTCGACCCACCGGGGAGTATCCGGCTCAGCACAGAACTGGCTTTGTCATCACCCAGTGCTCGCTTGAGTACCGATTCAACATAATCGGTGGTTCCGAGTCCGAGGTTTGTCTGCTGTTTGATCGTGCCGACAAAATCATCCAACACAGCGCTCACCGCTTCCTGAGAGAGATCGACCACTCCGACCATCGCGGAGCCCAGAGCCTGTACCTCTCGCGGATTCATGTAGCGAATAACGTTGGATGCCTGAGTCTCCCCCATGAGCAACATAATTACCGCAGCCCGCTCGGTCGTCGTCATAGTTTCCAGTTCCGCTCGCACGGACTCTGGCATTTCCTTTTCTTCGACCAGATTGTCTTTTTTTGCCGCTTCAGCCATTTTCTTTCACCCCTTTTATACGGGCTTAATCATCTTTTTCAGCACGTTCGCCACCCGGCCAGCATCTTCAGCCACCAGCAGTCGAACAATGGCGACCTTGTCATCATAGCTGTTCGCGGTATCCAGCATATCTGCGGAAATCGCTGACTTCTTGGGTTTGAGCTTCGCTTTGATTTCATCTAGCGATTCGCCCTCCTCGAGTGCCTGTCTATCCGCGGCACTCAATTCACCATCAAGTAATTGCTCTGCCAAAAGCATTTCATTTTCTTCAATTTTGGGCATGTATACGCGGAGTACCGGTGCAATCACCAGTAAGAAGAATGCAATCAGACCTATTGAGGTCATACCGTGACGACCCCACTCAATCACCGCCGGATCTTTAAACCAGGGAAGTAAATATTCTTGAGGCGGATCGACAAAGAAAGGCGCGGACGAAATCGCTACGCTGTCGCCCCGGGCTGCGTTATAGGGTAACGCTGTGAGAATCAGGGCCCGGAAGCGCTCTATCTCCTCGCCCATTAGTCGCTGCAACTCTGCGTTGGGAATTGGCGCCAATGAGGCCGCACTCACTTCGAGCTCAGCTTCGCTAGCTGCGCTTTCCTCCGAAGACTCGTCGAGACTGTTCGATACGGGCTCGTCCAAGGACGCGTAATATCGTTTTTTGGCGAGATTCTTTAGGGCGTCTTCATTAATGATCACGCCGGCTGTCATTGAGGTCACGCGCCCGGCCTGCTCCTTTACAAATTGAATTTCCTTATCTAGCTCGTAATTGCGTGTCGTTTGCTCACGTTCAGTAGTCGCTGTCTCTGTATTGACGGGGTTTTGTGCGACCTCGCCTTCGGGCACGATCTCTGGCTGATCCGGCGGAATATTGGTCGTACCCCCCGGGACGCCTGACGCGGCTATACCGGTTTGGGTATCTGATGTGACCACCTCAGAACGAATCTCGGGTCTATCCGGCTCAAAGTCCAAATATTGCTCACGCGTTGTTTCACGCTGGGTAAAATCCATTTCCAGATTAACCACTGTCCTCACATTGCCGCCGCCGAGCGCGGGAATCAGCAGCTCGCGAATACGCTCTGAGAGGGCCATCTCTCGCTCCGCCTCGAACCGTGCATTGTTCAGGGCCGGCGTTCCATCTTTGTCCGCATTGCTCCCGGTAAGCAGATTGCCGTAGTTATCCACCACCGTGACATCCTGAGTGGCGAGGTACGGTACGCTGGCGCTGACCAAGTGCACGATGGACAGCACTTGAGCAGGATCTACTACCCGTCCTCTAAAGGGCTTGACCACTACTGAAGCTTTAGCGGGTTGGCGGTCGCGAACAAAAACACTCTGTTTTGGTGCCGCTATATGAACCCGAGCACTCTCAATCGTACTGATCTCCGAAATGGTGCGCGCCAGTTCGACTTCTACTGCGTTGTTATATTGCACTTGCTCCATGAACTGACTGGTAGTCATCGAGCTACCGTCGGCCAGTGATCCCATACCACCGTCAACGGCCGCACGGGGAATACCCTGGGAAGCCAGAAAAATTCTGGCGGATTGAAAATCGTTGGTAGGCACCTCCAACTGGCCCGTGGCTTCATTGATCCGGACCTTATAATTTGAAGTTTTCAATGCCTCGAAGGCAAGCTGCACGTCCGCAGATTCCATACCGTCTGAGACACTGCGGTAGGGCGTGCTGGTCATCGCCGACCAGAAGACAAGTACAAGAAGTAATGAGACGATGGCTATCACCGCAGGCATTGCCTTTCTTACAGCGGGCTGCGACATCACATCTTTCACAACAGGTAGTGCGCCCTGCGGGGCGCCGGTAGCGTTGCCGGCATCACCAGCGGAGACAGTAACATCCCTAGCCTCTTTTGAAGCAGGGGCCTGACTCGATACCTGAGTGGCAGACCCCTCGATCAGTGGCCGTTGTTCGAGCGCAGCTTCCATATTCAGTTTCTCCTACTTGAGCGAGTCGGCGTCTTCACACCGGCATGCTCATCACATCCTGATAAGCTTTAAGAATCTTGTTTCGGACCTGAAGTGTTGCCTCAAAAGCCACTGAAGCTCGTTGCGAGTCAATCAGCACGTCCGTCACGCTGATGGAACCGTCCACCTCATACTTGGCCTTGATATCGGCCGCCTGCATTTGGGTGTCGTTTACCGAGCGAATGGCGGCCAACAGATCTGACGCAAATCGGCTCTGGGGTTGCTCATTACTGATCGCGAGGGTTGACGCGTCTAACTTGCTGTTCGCCAGCTCGGCCTGACGAATGACATTCATTACACCCTGCATATTCGTTTTATCAATCATGGTTTACCCGCCGTTTGATACGCCTCTTCAGAGGACTTCCATTTTTGTAACTTGTGACGCAGCGTTCTCGGACTGATACCCAGGCGCTCGGCTGCCTCCTTCTTTGAGGAGGTGTCTTCCAGAGCTGCTCGGATAAGTTGCCACTCGGCCCGCTCCTTGACAGACATGAGGTCCTGCTCTGCCCCAACACCGTCGGGAGACAATGCCTGACCCGTCGAGGAAGACTCTGACAAAAGCTCACTCTTAATTTGAGGTCGCGACTCGATCTGCAACGCATCGAGAAAGATGTGTTCAGCTCCGATAACTCCCTCTGTGGCGAGC
>Ga0255761_10000780_pt1 | contig 29571 bp, 50 predicted proteins | sample 071ome_29_FD_179961 | JGI IMG/M metagenome (GOLD analysis project Ga0255761, IMG submission 179961) | Coastal salt marsh microbial communities from the Groves Creek Marsh, Skidaway Island, Georgia - 071407BT metaG (version 2) | ecosystem: Environmental > Aquatic > Marine > Intertidal zone >... | reverse complement strand
TCAACAGCCTTTTCATGAGAGCGAGACATTAACTTTAGTAATTGCCCACCTGAATTTAAATGTTTATCAATGGCTTTAATCTCATCAAGGTAATCGGATGGAAAAAAATTCATTTCCTTCCAAAAAAAACTACCATCAAAAAGTTCTTCTCGTGTGGTATCTTCTATACCAACAGAAAGAAGGCACTTGTAATCATACCCATACATGCCTGTATCTATTAACATTAAAGTTTTGGCAGGGTTATAAAAATTTTCTATGTATAAAGTATCACCCGCATCTCCAACTTGAGTGAAACCTGCCTTTACATCTTCTCTCATTTTACAAAGTTCGTCCTCAGATTTCTCTGCTATAAAATCAAATTTAAATTCATGTCCACTATTTGCAGGGTGAAGTTTAACTCCGAGGTTGTTAAACAAATTTTCCAAATCTTCCCACCACTTCCTACATTCACCACCATCTTTATCAGGCTTTACATAATCCCTTGATGAAGTCTTCTGACTTGAAATCTGAATGTTCTTCAATAAGTCAAACCAGCCCATAATAATCAACCTTCATTATATTTCTGCGCCTGTAAATTAAACGGGTCATAAGAAAGATGTTTAGTATTGTCTGCATTCTTATATTCTTCAGATTCATATTCCTCATAACCATTCATAGGTTCATGTCTGGTTGGTCTTCCTTCTTTTGCCTTTTCAGCCATTAGTTTATGAAAGTTATATCTTCCCCCATATACCCTTTTTACTTGTGTTCCAAATCTGTCAGACTCATACCAATATTCTTTATAGTCTTTCTTTGCCTCTTTCATTTCTCTTAAATGATAAGAGTATCTGCTTTCTGCACTTAATAAATAATACCTTTCGGAATTCTTTCTGAGTGTATCGGTCCACCTCATGTTATAAACCATAATTATTTTACTATATTAACACTATGCACAATAGGTATAAATATATACCCAATGCTTTTTCAAAAAATGCCCGCAAATTTTTTTGGGACTAGCAAAAATTTTTTTTATAATATAATTCTATTTCCAGAATAAAAATTAGCCATACATATTATTATTTTTATCATCTTTAGATTTAGCAGGTGGTTGTTTAGCAGCATTCTGTAAATAATCAATAACGGCATCTTCAAAATCATCTGTATTTGTCATTGAATCTACCTCTTGTATGTCTGCAAATTTGTTAATTTTATTATTATATTGGCCGACAATCTCAATAAAGTCATTTCGCAAATCTCCAAATATTTGTTGTATCTTTTTCACATTTCTTTCTGGAGGTTTGGCCGTCTTCATATAATATTGATAGAAGTCTTCCCAATCTGCGAAATGAATTTCTAATCTTTTCATAATTTCCTCAAGTATGGGGTTTGGTTTATCGTCTGGCTGACCGTTTATATAAAAATTGAAGACCATTTTGGTATCTCCTTGTATGTAGTAGGTAGTTTATACAGATATAAGGCTATGTATTCCTGGCTTAGCAGCAAAATTACACTATAATGTTAAATGATTACCTGAAAACGGTAAATTGTATGAGTTAGGGGTCTGCAAGATTTGCGATTTTCACTATGGTGGCTTTTGACAATGCTACCATGTTAAGTTTTATTTTTATTTAGAAAAAAATTGGGAACCTCCAAAGTAGAACCATATGGTAATAACTTTGTGGAATTTACCCTATACCTATGGTGCGAGGCATGTTATCGGTGAACCAAAAATGACCCAATACATTGTGATGAAGAAGAATACCGCCGACCAATGGGTGCTTTTCAAGCATTCCACATACCGAACCCTCGGTGCAGCCCAAAAGGTGATTGATGAACACATTGACTTGATGGTGCTTCGTGCGCTTGACAATGCTGTTCGGATGCATTCGGCTGTTCGTGGTGTGAACCGTGAAAAATACCTCAAGATGCGAGCCGACACCATCAACGCTCGGAAAGGGTTCAAAATTGTCTCAATGACGGAGGTCTTTTGATGGAGGATGAATGACCTCCATCGGGGCAGAATCGCAAGGTTCTGTCCCACTCACTAATACAAAGTGCCCGTATCGTTATGCGAACCATATGGTTGTAACTTTGTGGTATCAACCTTATGTTAATTCCAAAAGTCATGTTATTGCCTAAGGAGGCATAGAACAATGGAAGAAGAAAACCAAGAAGAGAACAAATACCTAACCGAAGAACAAATCATCCAATTGGGTGAATATGCAGGGGTGAAGAAAGGACAGACATATTGTAGCATGAACAATGTGTTCACTAACTTCGTCTACCTAATATCCACCCTTTTGGGTATGCCCACGGAGTCCCGAACAATGAACTTTGATTGCTTTCAGCGAGTCTTTCAAGAATTACCTGCTGATTCGTTCACCCGATTGGACAAAACCATGTCGGGTTTGAAAGAGGCATTGGATGATAAAACCAACGCCCTACAAAAAGTCCGAAAAGCCAACGGTGATGTTGAACGAGCCGAGGAAAAAGAACGACGATTGCGTATTCAAGCAAATCGAGAACGACACATGTGCGACATTCTCCGACATTGGATAATGGAAAGCAAAGACTTGAGCGAGGACTTTTACGAATATTAATCATAATACCTCCGAAACGGGGCATATCGTGGACTTTGGGCAGGTTCACGGTATGTCCCACTTCGGGGCTTTCAACCTCAAATTTTATTTCAATCCATATGGTTGCCGCTTTGCAGGCATACCTTATCAAAATTAAAATATAAAAAAAATTATTTTTTGAAAAGGTGCAGGGTTTTGTTTCGGCGGAGGGAGGCACACGAACAAACACTTACGGATTCTATGAAAAAAACCCTGCAAAAAAAAGTTCAAATCCAGAGGTCAATTAGCCGTTAGGCTTAATCTTCCTCCTCAAGCGTCTGAAGAATCATCTTCATCACCTTCTTCTTGATTTTCGTCGGCAGGAGGTAGTGCGATAGTCATTCCCTCTTCAAGAGAGAAGTTTCCATCCCATCGTCCATCATTGAACAATTTCACAAATCGTTGCTTCATAGCGAAAGCACGAGTTTTTGCGTATTCAACAGCATCAGGATAAGGTTGTCCACCTTCTTCTTTGTTTCGGCCAGAACGAATAGCCGTGATTTGAACAATTTGATTGTTGTTCCAATAATCAATGGCTGCTTCGTAAGTCAAGTCGTAAATATCCGAAGTGGATTGTTGAACATGTGCAGGAAGATTTGATGGCTTTCCTTGAGAAGTCGGCCAATCCATTTCAACATTTGCGCCATGTTCCCGCTTCCATTCACGGCCTTCATCAAGGATTTGTTTCCAAAATGTTTTCCGCTTTGCAGGGTTTCGGTTTCCACGACGGATGTTCATGCGAATAAGTTCCACACCATCTTCAATCGTTTCGGTTGATGAAAGAAACTCTTGGTTTCCAGCATGTGCTAAAAATGTTTCAACATCTTCAACACGGCTGTTCCATGCTTCATCTTCCATGCTCAGGTCTTTCGGTTCATTATTTTTCTTTGGCATTTTTTTCACCTTTTTTTTTCTGTTTGTTCCCATTGGGGGAACGATAACAGGGGTATCAAATCGCTGATAAGGTGTTGTAGCAAAGCACAAACCATATGGTTCTACTTTGTAAGAACCCTGAAATAAAAAAATAAAAAAAGGTGTATGTTTTTTTAACCCCAAAGCCCAAGAGGATAAATTTCAATGGAAAGAAACATACAAAACTTCCCAAAGAATATAATTTTAGATTCATTCGTTTAACTTACGCAATTCCTCCGTGATTTGCTTTGTTGCTTCTTGAACAATAGCCTGCAATTCTTCCATAGTGTCGGCTTCACAACGCAATTCTCCACAAACCCAATTTTGGTATCGGTCTTGCTTGAGTTTAACCACAAATGGTTTTGGTTGTTGTTGCATTTCTTCTTTCTTCTTACGGAACATTTCAATCACCTTTGTTAATAACACGCTCTTCCCAATCTAAAATATCTTCAATTGTAAAATTTTGACAATATGAATTGAACCTCCCAAGCAACCTTTTCATTAGATAATCAGCAACCGCTTCGTCTTCAATCATGAAATTGATAATATCAACATCCGACCATCGTGGTGCGCCATCAAGAGAAAAGCCTTCTGAAATTGTTCGGAGGAACATAACATAATCCATTGGTTGATTATGTGGACATTCTTCATTGTGTTCATCATGTTCTGCATTATTGCAGGTGCAAAAACGGTTAGCGTTCATTCTTCTTCACCCCATGTTTTTCGTTGATATTCTCCAACATTTTCTTCCCAACACTTATTACACATACAATTAGAGAGAGTGTCTTTTAGACAAATTGTAAAATCAAGTTTAACTTGCTTCACTTTTCTTCCTCCTTCAAACGAAAATAAAACGAATATAATTCTTCAACGCAATCACGACATTGACAGGATTTAGGTTTGCTACATTCAATCATTCTTCTTCACCTGCCCATGCTTTTCCTTCTTCAGTCGCCAAAAACTCTTCCCATTCTTGAACGGATTGATTTAGAATCTTTTCATTTTCTTGATAAGATGGATGTAGTCGCCAATCAACATATTCGGACACATTAATTAGCAAATCACCAATGTTTGCATCAATATCTTCTCGGCCTTGATATTTTTGCATGACTAACCAAAATATGCCTTCGTGAGCGCACTTAATTTGGGTTGTCCTTTTGTATTTACCATTATAGATAAAATCACTATGTTCTTCTGTTATTTCTTGGGTTTTCTTCATGGTTTTCACCGAAAACATGGTTGTTAAATCGCTTAAGGTTTTCATTGCAAAGCATTACAACCATATGGTTGCTACTTTGTATTCGCAACCCTATTAGTGGGGTTGAAGTCATATTATCGGTGAAACAATGGTAGCCAACAAGAAAGAAATGAGCGATGAACGATGGACGAACATGATTGTGCCTGTTGAGGCATGGATTGAGGGTTTTGAACCCACTACTGAAGGTGAAGAAGACCGACTTGAATTAGTCAAACTAAACCTTCGTCGTGGAAAGCGAACCGCCTCTACCCGTTCAAACATTGTGAAACAATGGCGAAGCGAATTTGCCGCTGAAATTGAGAACGGCGAATACGGCTTCAACAATTGGTCTAACACAAAGATTGACAAAAAGGTGCTTCGGGCTATGGAGAACGAAGTCAAATCCCTGCATCCTGCTCGGCGGGCATTTTGGGATGCCTGCCCCGACAACCAAAAGCCAACCTTCTCAATCAAGGTTGGTGAAGAACGACAAACCTTCCGACACCCTTCGTTTGAACATTGGAATGAAAAGGAGGACAAAACGCACATGAGCCGTTTGAAGAAAATGTTCCGTGATGGGGAGGATTGGACTCAAGCCGCACCTGTCTTTGAAGTAGAGGTTGAAGAATCCAATGCGGAGGATTCTGCATGATGGGGGTCTTTGAAGAAGAGGATTGATGAAAGTCAATCCGCAGGTTTTCGGATATTTTCCTGCCCCCAAAAAAATATGTCCGCCCTTCGGGGTTTTTAATTGCTTCTCAAAGAGCGCAATTACCACTTAATAGTAAGTTACTAACCATATGGTTGTAGATGCGTCATATATATGATTATGAAGCCTCCTTTTGTTATCATATAGGGGGCTGGCTCAGGTGCGCCGTCGCTTATAAGGGGGCGAGGGTCGGAGGGGGTGGCCTCATGGGGGGTCGGAGGCCGACTTTCTCTATCAATTTACTTCTTTTATGTAGTTATATCCAAGTCATTATATAAACTATATCTATTATTATCAACATAATTTTAACTGATTTAATTTATTCAATTATATTATGTATATTTATCTCCCTCATTATGACCTACTTAATTCTCAATGGGATTTCCCATGTTTTCTCATTGGTATGGGAAAACATTTTGTAAGAGATATTATAGATTATCTAAGTCATTATGTTCTATTTCTTACCTTTTCCCCTTTTCCCATCCCTTCCTTACCTTACCTTTACCTTTCTTCTTTCTCTATCATTATGAGCGACTTAATATGTATGTGTGTGTGTCTGTGGCTGACCCCCTCATGGGAAAATGGGAAAAGTGGGAAAACGGTCATTTTGACCGAGATAATGCAGGAAAGGTCTTGCGTTTTGTTTTCTCGCCCATTTTGACCGATGGGATAATGGGAAAAGCACCCAAAATGATAGAGTTATCATGTCTTAATATAACTCATTGCAATCATGAAATTGATAATATTTTGCAAAAACAACAATGGTGGAAAAAATGAATACCCAAGAAGAGATACGAAAAACGATGAACGAATTGAGAGATTTCTTGATTCAGAAGAATGAACAATATGGCGATTCTGTCATGAACCCAATTAGCATCTTTTCCAAGTTAGGAAAGGATGCAGGACTAAGGGTTAGAATTGATGATAAACTGAATCGTTTAATGCAAGGTAATGACTCAATGGAAAGTGATGAGGATGTCGTCAAAGATTTGATTGGCTATCTAACTCTACTTCTGATTGCTTTGAGACAAGGCTCTGGAAATACCAACGGTTACGGGAAGGGAATGTAAAAATGAAAAAAGAGACCATAAATCGCAGAATTGAGCAAATGTTGGTGCGAAAATATAGTGCTGACAAGATTGCATGGTTTATCTTTCTTCAATTGGGCAAATCTTGGTATGATGCTAAGATAATTGCTCAGCAAATAATCAGCGAATATAAGGAGGAAGAGTAATGCCCTTTTGTGTAATGTGTGATGTATTTATTCCAACGAAAAATGCCATGTGCTGTTATTGTTGGACTAATACTTTAAGTAGTAAAAAGGAGATGTTTAGGCATGGTAAAATACAAAAAAATGACGGTGAGAATAGTCAAATGGCTAAATGAAAAGGGTGAGGCAAGCACTCATGAAATCTATGATTTCGCAAATGAGGGAAAGCAAGGTATAGTTATGACAGCACTAACCAACCTCCTCTCAAAGAATAAGAATTTTGAGAAGGTAGGAGTAGTAAAAATACAGAGGTCGGGCAACGAAGACTACCCTGAATTTGGTGGTAAAGAAGTCTGCATCTGGAAAGTTAGAGATTCAAATGTCAGTCAAAACGACTGACTTTGATATTGGGTTGTCGCCCAAAATGCAAAAGATTAGAGCGTGTAAATGTTTATAGGCTTGAACTACTGTGTTAAAGATAGAACGGAACTGCTTTAGTGTTCCACGAAAAAAGGTGAAAAAATATGACTGATGTGAACCAATTGGAACAACAACTGAATGAACAAATGAACGAAGGACTCATTACCGAGTTTGAAATGCGACGAATTATGAGTCGTGCAACGGGTGGAGTTTATCTTGATGCAACGCAAAAAGAGCAATACGCAACTGCAAGCGAATACATCAACGAAACGCTGAACACGCTTTTGACTCTTGGAGTTATCAGCGAAAAGCGAATTGCTTCAACCCGCCGAAAGATGGAAAAGGCCGTTGTCAAGCATTTGACTAATGGTGGTGAATTTACTTCGGAAGGCCGACCTGTTTTTGGAGAGTGAGATAAATGGTGAAATTGACGATTTTGAATGAAACGGGACACACCGAACTTTCTCTTTCTGCAAGTGAGGTTCTTGACCAGATTATTGAGCATCCGACTCATTGGACTTATGTTGATGGAGAACTCGTAACTCGTGAGGATATTACCAACATCAACTTTGATGAAGTCAATGAAGTTATGCTCGCTCAGGCAATTGTTGGTGGAAACGAGTAAGGATTTTTATATAATCCAATTGTAGGCTTGGTTTGACCTACTCTTATGTAGCCGAATTGCGGTTAGAACCATTTTTTTAAAAAGTGATTAATATGATTGAATTAACAGAAATTGATACTGATATTTTGGAAGGCCTGACTATTTATTTGGCTGAGGACTATCGTGAAAATAAAACAGCAACCACCTCATATAGTAACCCATTTCATTGGATGAAATGTAAATTTACTATTTTAGGTGTTAAATCTCAAGTTGAAGAATTAAAGAAAAAACATTTCATTACGGCAAATGTATATAAAAATGAACTAATTAATTTATTGAGAAGAACCTGTCAATACAAAAACGGGAAAAGTCAAGAACGACGAATTAAAGAGGCTCTTGAAATTTTTACTTATCTTGACATTGAAGCAGAATTTGAAGAGGGCTTAGAATGAAGGCAATATGGTATACTATTAAGAACATCCCTAAATTATACCTTACCTTCCGTGAAGAAATTAAGCGGGCGAAGCAACACGATAAAGATGTTAAGATGTATGGAGGTTTGGAAATACTTCTTCGTCATTTTGAAGAAGCAGTAGATTCGGATTTACCCGAAGAACTAAAATCCTTGTATTTGACTGAACTTATACAAGTTTATAATAACATGGACTATAACACTAAGGATGATGTCCATGTTAGTGCTCTTAAAAAATATTGTAATGATTACAATGTAGAATACATACGGCGAGATGGCTGAGCATGGTTAAAAGCGCAGGGCTTAAAATCCTGTTCCTAAGTGATTCGTGGGTTCAAATCCCACTCTCGCCACTTTGGGCATATGGTGTAATGGATAGCATTTTGGCCTTCTAAGCCGAAGATGGGGGTTCAATTCCCTCTATGCCCGCCTATTCATAGGGAGGTAGGAGAATGAAAAAGAAAGAAATTGACAAAATAGCAAAAGAAATAGAAACCTTGAATGTAGTCGTTATTGGCTACGAGATTAAAAAACATCTAATATTCAAGATTCAAAACAAAGATACAGGGACAATTAAAACTGTCAGCGTGTCTAAAAGCCCTAAAGTAAAGGGTATCTATCATGAAATTAAATCTTCAGTTAGGAAGGTTTTCAGAAAGGATGGTGAACAAATATGAAATGTATAACATGTAAAAAGAAAATAATTGTGGATAAAGATACCAAGCAGCCTTATGGTGCAGTTAGTGTAATTACGCTACCTACATCTACAAGCAAGCATGGTAAAAAAGATAAGGAAATTACGGTAAAAGCACCAATATCATGGGCAAATGTAAATACACAACCTCTTTATGGTTTTATTTGTGATGATTGTTATAACCCTAGGTATGCTAAGGATTACAACGCCTTTATAGGTAGAATCTAAACTTTTATAACAATGGAACAATATGAAAAAAATACTGGAAGTGAAATTATGCCAGACATAAACCCTAATGAAATTTTGAGCGATATTACTGTTCATATGAAATATGCAAAATACATCCCAGAACTACAACGAAGAGAGACTTGGGATGAACTTTGTGATAGAAATATGAATATGCATATTAAGAAATACCCTAATTTGGAAGAAGTGATTACTAATGCCTATGAATTTGTGAGAAGTAAGAAAATTCTACCATCTATGCGTTCAATGCAATTTGCTGGAAAGCCTATTGAATTGAGCCCTAACCGAATCTATAACTGTGCCTATATGCCTATTGATAACATAGCAGCATTTAGTGAGTCAATGTTCCTTTTACTTGGAGGGACAGGTGTTGGATATTCAGTCCAAAAACACCATGTATCACGATTGCCTCCTGTTATACACCCCAACCCTAATAGAAAACGCCGATATTTGATTGGTGATTCTATTGAAGGATGGGCTGATGCAGTTAAGGTCTTGGTTAAATCATACTTTGGACAAAATACATCAACACCAATCTTTGATTATTCTGATGTGCGATTAAAAGGTGAACGATTAATCACATCTGGAGGAAAAGCCCCAGGCCCTGAACCACTAAAAATTGCCATTAATAAAATAGAAGGTATTCTAAAAAATACTACTAATTATGAGCAATTAGAACCTATTCAAGTGCATGATATTATGTGTCATATTGCTGATGCAGTTTTGGCTGGTGGTATTCGTCGTGCGGCTCTAATTTCTTTGTTTAGCCGTGATGATTATGATATGCTTACTGCAAAATCAGGTAATTGGTGGGAACTAAATCCTCAGCGTGGGCGAGCAAACAATTCTGCCGTATTAGTGCGAAGTAAAGTTGAGAAAAAGGACTTTGATGAACTATGGAATTATATTGAAGCATCTGGTGCTGGTGAACCAGGAATTTATTTTACCAATGATAAAGATTGGGGCACTAACCCATGCTGTGAAATCGCATTACGACCAAATCAATTTTGTAACTTGGTAGAAATTAACTCTTCTGATGTTATTGACGAAGAGGATTTAATTAAAAGAGCAGTAGCCGCTACCATTATTGCTACCCTACAAGCAGGTTATACTGATTTTCATTATCTAAGGGAGATTTGGCAAAAAAATACCGAGCGTGATGCATTAATTGGTGTATCTATGACAGGTATTGCTTCTAACCGTGTTAAGAAAATGGATTTTAAGCGTATCACTAATGCAATTAAAGCAACTAATGAATCAATAGCAAAAGAAATTGGAATTAACCCTGCGGCAAGACAAACTTGTGTTAAACCAGCAGGAACTACTTCATGTGTTCTTGGAACATCAAGCGGTATTCACGCATGGCATGACGAATTTTATATTAGAAGAATCCGTGTTGGAAAGAATGAGGCTATCTATGATTATCTGGCTCAAAATCACCCAGAACTGATTGAGGATGAATACTTCCGACCACATGATACGGCGGTCATTTCATTACCCCAAAAAGCACCAGAAAAAGCCATCCTCCGAGGCGAAGAAACGGCTTTGAATATGCTTCATAGGGTTAAGAATATCAGTCGCACATGGGTCAAAGGAGGCCATGTTTCGGGCATGAACTCCCATAATGTGTCGGCTACTGTATCTATTCGTAAATATGAATGGGATGAAGTCGGGGAATGGATGTGGACAAACAGAAAATACTACAATGGCCTGTCTGTTTTACCCTATGACGGAGGAACATATAAGCAAGCCCCGTTTGAGACAATTAGAATGGGTGCTTACTACGATTTATTGAATACCTTGACAAAGGTAGATTTAACAAAGGTGATAGAGTCAGAAGATAACACAGACCTAAGCGGAGAAATTGCTTGCGCTGGCGGGTCTTGTGAAATTTTTTGATTCTCCTCAAAGATGGTAACTACCCATCAAAAGATAAACAATGGAGAAATAAGTATGAGCGAAAGCAAGGAAGAAAAACATGAAGTATATAGAGTCACATCGTTAAAATCCAACGGTTCAGTTTGGACTAAACAATATGACGGCGAAATAGATTGGAATAAGGTCGTTCCTTTACTATTGAGTAAGTTTCCTCACATTTTGTTGAGCAAGCAAACTCTAAAACAAGACCCACTAACACACCTAATGAACATGGAGTGATAAATATGACACCAATTGGAAATGGAAGAAAAAGAAAAGAAGTAGAATTTAGGCTGATTAACAGCGAAGAAATGCCCCCTGTCGTGATTAAGTCTCACGAGGATAACAATGGTTTGGTTATTGTTCTTAACCAATATCATAATGTCTGGTTGGCTTTGCACCGAAACACAATTCCTGGAATTACAGAATCGTTGCATTCCAAACTTAATGAACTGTGCGACACGCATTTGGAAGAGCAGATAGCATTTAGGAGGTTTGACCATGAATGATTTTGTAGAAACACATCATGCTATTGGCGAACAACTTGATGTTATTAATGTTAATCGTTCAGGTGCTTTGAATAAGGCTTTAATTGAACGACTAACAGCAGAATCAGTTTCGGATGATTGGGAACAAGCAAAACATGAATGGAAGGCAACGGGAAATACATGGTATATTCCTTTGCGTGATAATCCAAACCGACTACCCCCAGAACATTTGGCTAAACACCCACATTATTGTATCTGTGGACATGAGATTGCATGGCATTTTGAAATTGAAAATACTGAGAATGGAAATCTTGAAATTCTTGGTAGCGAACACATCACTAATTGGATGATTATTCGCCACTTGATTGAAAATAAAGGTCTAAACCCTGACACCATTACTGAAGAATTGATTCAAGAATGGTTGAAAGAAGCAGTTAAGTCAATGAAGGCTGAATGGTGGTGGAATGAATATGGTGATGAATGGGAAGAATTGTTCAACGAAGTTAAAGAGTTGGATTTGCGAGTCAATGTTCGCAATAAGGGTAATCGTTATTCCCATGCAACCCGACGATATGAACCACAATATGTAATTGCTAAAACGAAAAGTGGTTCTTTGGGTAATATGGCCTCAGTAGTTTGGCGTTGGAATCATCCCAATAATCCAAGAAAACAAATTGAAACCCGTGGTTATCCTAATGAAAAACTATGGCGTGATGTGCAACTTTTGTTTGCTAAGAAGGAACGCTTTACACGAATGATGGATAACAAAGACGAAGAGAGACAAGCCCGAATGGAATATATTAACCCTACTAAAATTATTGCAAAGGATATAAAGGCCTCCGTCTACCAAAATAGAGCAAGTGAGGCCATTGAAGAAGCATTGGCTTTGTATGATTTGCCCCTATTTTCAGTAGAGGATGGTCGTAATGATTGGGAAAAGCGTTTCATTGAAAGTATCATAAATCAAGTTATGATTGGAAAAGAGTTGAGTGAGAAACAATTGAATAAAATTATGCAAATTGTAGGTGGAAAAAATGAGTGAAGAAACATTAAATTTTAGAATTAGACATGCATCAGATGATAGAACGAGTATCTTAGAAACACCACTATCATCAAGAAATATACGAAGAAGTAGAAATGTAGATATTTATGCACGACGAGGTAATCGTTCTGATGCTACTGAACCAACGATTCAGTCTATCTATCAATCATTGAAAAATAATGATATTATTGGTATTGTTAGGCGAAGTCCACGACCTGTTCTTTTCCGTATTGGTCGTTGTCGTTATTTAATTTCTATTCACAAAGATGGTGCACGATACGCTATCAACGGTGAAAAGTGTAATGTAGAAATTATTCTTAAAGCATTATCAAGGACAATTATGAGAGCCGCTTATTTAGACGGTAAAGGTGTAGAAGCACAAGAAGCACTTGACGATTACCTTAACCGATGTATTAACATCCCTGAGAATGTAGCATATGCTATGGAAAACCGTGTGCCTTACCATTTTTATGAACGAGAAGGTAATGAAATTCATAAGCGTTTAACTCGTTTGAATCTGATGCAAATTGATGAAGACCAATTCGCAATTGAAATTACTTCTGGTCTATGGGGTCAAATTGGTGTTAAGGAATTGAATTCGTTGGTGGACAGTTATCTTGTCGGGCGTAAGCGTTCTAAGAAATGGTCTAATTTGCCTCCAGCCAAGTTATATTATCAAACTGTGGGTAAGAAACCTACAATGGCTCAAGTTAAAGTTATGAAAGAGTTTCTAAAGCAGAACCGTAAGCCCGAAGGTGCTGAAAAGCGAGCCATGCAATTGTTTGAGAATATGTGTCGTGATTACCCTGAAATTACTAAGGGTCAGCATAACGGTGTCCTTGCAATGTTTGTTCGTGGTAAATATGCAGATTGGATGATTGTTGATAATCAGTCAAAGCGTGGCATTCAGGATGTTTCAACCTATGTTTTAACGACAGGAACTGCTGGAGAGGCTCAAAAAGTCCCATTTAGTCATCCTATTATTAACAATACTGATAGAGTTGCAAAATGGTCTGGCCCGATTTGTATTGACAACCTAAGTAACGGTGCTACAAAAGGTGACCAATTTGCCGCAAGAGCATTTGCTTGTAAAAATGATTCTATGTTGAAGAAACTTGTTTCAACGGTTTCACGATACATACAACATCATGCTGAAAATCAACAGGATATTAGGTTGGATTGGGATGCCGTGTGTGAATTGTCAAGCGAAGCACCTGAAATTAAATCGTGATATTGGGTTGCCCGTTTGTCAAGAATGTGGTTGCATACAAGCATATAGGATTATAGAAATCGGAAGACTAACTGAAGTAAAAGAGGTAAAGACTTCTGAGTTACTATTACTATGTAATCAATTTGATATTGATATAATTGATGAGGTCAATAAAAATCATGTTCATATCAGCAAAACAACGCTGTATCAAGGATATGATTTGGCCGAAAGAGCCTGTGCAATTTTGTATTACACGATGAGAGATAATAATAGACCAGCAATACTGAGAGATTACTGTAAGTTTTTAGGATGTAGACCAAGTAAGGGCTCTAAACTTAGCAGGAAGATTGCAAGATACTATTCAAATTCTGGAGTGTTTGGTTTAAATGATATTGACGAGTTTTTGTCTAATCACGGAATTGATAATCCACAAGTTGCTAAGGCTTGTAAAGATTGGGAAGAGCAAGAAACCTTGACAAGAGGTGTTATTGCTGCTTTTGTATATGTCCACACATCATATACCCAAAAAGAAGTGTGTGAAAAATTAGGCATTAGTTTGCCGAGACTAAAAAGAAATATAAAGAAGGTGAAAATATGAAGAATGTAAAAACGAGAAATGTGCTGATTATTGGGGCAGGTGGAATTGGAAGTTTCCTTATTCCACTTTTGGATAAGACTGGACTCTACAATATGACGGTTTATGACCCTGATATTGTGGAAGAAAAGAATATTTCCTACCAAAACTTCTCTAAGATGGAAATTGATACAAAAAAGGTAGATGCTATGGCTAAGCGATATAAAATCGTGGCTAAGCCCTTCCCTGTTTTAACCCCTAATCAGATTGAAGGATTTGATTTGGTTGTCTGTTGTGCTGATAATCTTGATATTCGTAGGGTTATGTATAACTCAGGCGTTAAATGGCTTGACCTAAGAGCGCAAGGAAGGAATGCGGCTATGATTTCATTTCAAGAAGACCCTAAGTTTTACAATGCATTTACAAGCGGGCCTGATGGTTCATTTTCATGTCAAGGTAATGATTGGGATGGAAAGCCAGAAGGTGTAAAGTTTATGCAGGTTGTTATTGCAGGTTATGGTGCTCAATGGATGCAAAATTATTTCATTGGGAACTATGTGGAAAAGCACTTTAGGATTAACGGGTGATTTAGATGGGATTACTAAGTTGGTTAATTGGTGCAGCAATTGGAATTTCTACATTGGACGATGATGGATGTGATGATGATGGAGAATAAAGAAAATAAAGAACAAATAAAAGGCTGGATTGTCGGCATGGGAACGGGAAATGCTACCTGTCGTGTGTGTGGACAAATAATTACGACTGAACAAAGCAATATTAAATTGGTAGGGTATCGTGTAAGTGGGCAGATTCATTCTAACCCATTTGATTGTTCTGCTGAACGACAGATTGCACTTGGATTTGAACCATTGGAGGAATAATCATGACAGTAGTATATGATTGTAAAAAATGTGGTCGTCATTATGAACGAGAAACTCCTGTTATCGTTAATGTTATTACCTGTTGCGGTGTTGCTTCTACATGGAAGGTGAGCGAATGATAGTAAATGAATTTGCTGTTACATCTATTGCCGCCCCTACACAAATTGAGGGAACTCTTACCAATGGGAGTGAATTTTATTTGAGGTTTAGGAATTGTAGTTTTTACGCTGAAGTAGATGGTAAGTGTATCAAAAGGCAATACATACCTCATATCGGAGATGATGTTTGGAATAGAGATTATATGCCCACTAAGAGTATGTTTCATCTTGCTGGTTTTACCTTTTATGTGGAGGAAGAATAATGTGTGGTGCTATGAAAACTCCTTGTGAGAACCGCTTCTGCGAAAATTGGACATTGAATTTTTATTGTGATGAATGCATGGAGGAATCAGAATGAATCCCATAATTACTCTTTTTATCTGGATTTTATTTGTTGGTTTTATATCTGAAATTCTTTATAGGGTAACATCGGATTATTCTGAGCCAAACAATCTATTGGGTGAAGAAGAATGAAATATAAAAATACAATGAGAGAAATGAATTGCACTAAATGTGGTGTATGTATCGGTAAATCTGTCCATCAACTAAACAATCAAGTTTTCTGGTGTTTTGGATGTGCAGAAGAAACTGAGAAAATGTGGAGGGATAAAGTATGAATATTTTTTACTTGCATGAAAATCCAAACATTGCCGCAGTTATGCACAATGATGCACATTGTATCAAGATGATTCTTGAAACTGCTCAAATGCTTTCAACGGCTCATCGTGTTGTAGACCAATACTATTATTGTAATGACGATGATGAATATGTGTTTCAAAAGTTGCCCGAAGACAAACTCAATGTTCTCTATAAAACTGCACATATCAGCCACCCCTCTACTATTTGGGTTCGTTCAAGTCTTCAGCATTATCAATGGACATACGAATTGTTTGAAGCCCTTTGTATAGAATACACTTATCGTTATGGGAAAGAACACAAGACTGACAGATGCTTGCGAGAAGTCTTGCGTAATCCTCCAATGTTAATTGAGGATAATGGATTTACCCAGCCACCCCAATGTATGCCTGATGAATACAAAACGGAATGCTCTATTCAAGCATACCGAAATTATTATCGTGGTGATAAACAATGGAACAGTTGGCGAAGTAAATACACTAAGCGAGCAAAACCAAAATGGATGTGAAAAAATGATAGAAGATGAAGAAATTACCCTAAGTGAATGGAATAAAGAAAAGCGTTTTCTTAAAAATGTGTATAAACACTATGGAAACACAGAACAGTTCTGGGGTGCTATTTGGGATTTAAGCACTACTAGACTTCCTGGCCTTGAAGTTTCAGTAGTAATTGACCGTGATGAAAAGTTGTTTATCAGTAAGGGAACGGCCTCATTTGTTGATTATAAAGATGAGAGTGTTAAGGGTATGACTATTCCTATGAAATGTTGGATTCATACCCACCCATTCGGTAAGGCTTATTTTAGTCAGACCGATTGGAATACCTTGAGGGTTCAGCGACCAATTCTTGATTCGGCAATTGTGTTAGGTAATGGAGAGTATTGCACATGGGAAAAGGAAGAAGACCATCAGATTTTGAGACACACAAAAGTGTGGATAGCAGACGAGTCAGAAGAGTAAGGTTTCCCGTATTAACGAATATGTGCATCGTTTGTCCTATATGTAGTGGGGCTGGTTGTAATGTTTGTAATCAAACAGGAGAGTATGAATTAGAATACACGCCTTATGTAGAAATACAAAGACCTCTGATTATAAAATATGTTGCTGATAATATAAAAGTTGTCTCAAGTGAGTTATCCAGACTATATGGAAAAACACCAGAGATTGATACTGAAATAGTAGCAAATGGTTATGAAGTAATACGAATAGATTCGTTAAGTGGTTCGGTTTGGATTGCGCTGAGCCTTGATAAGAATGAAAATCCGAAATACTTTTATCAAAAGGAGAGTATGGAAAAATGGTTAGTAAAAGAGAAGTAAGAGAAATATTTAGAACGGTTGCACCAAACCGTCAATTACCTGAATCTACATTGGAAGAATTTGCTTTTAGGGCAAAATCACTATTGGAGATTTATGCCTCTATGTGTGAATTTCAGGCTGGAGGTGAAGAATCAAACAAGCGATTGACTATACATGATGTCAAACTTGCATTTTTGAGAATGGAGGATTTGCTTACCCGTTCCCCTCAGGTGGAAAAACAAGCAGAAGAAGAAGAACTTTCTCAACAAGAGAAGGTTGAAAGAGCCATGATGCTTGAAAACGAAGCACCGTGGAAACATAGAAGAGAAAAAGAAGAAGAAGAAGAAGAAGAATTTGGAGAGTGGAATAATGAATTGGAATGAATTTGCAGAAATTAACGAGAGATTTATGACTATGACACCTACACAAATGGTGAAATATTATGATGAAAACATCAATACAGATGAACAGCAGGCTATCTCTATGCTAAATCTTTGGGCAGGAAATTACCCGAATAAAGGTGTGGGTGAAGCAGGACTAATCAGCCGTATTGCAGAAAAAATGAATGTTGATGTAGATGTTATTGAAGGTTTTATTGACACCTTCGGTGGACTTGGTGAAGCGGTTGAGGAATTAACTGAAGGTAATGAACATAACAATACGCTAATTACAGTTAGGAGTATTCACAATGCCTTGAGTAGTCCTGTCTATGACCGTGAAGAAACCTATGGTTTGCTCATGGCCGCATGGGACTCGCTAAATCACATTGGGAAGCGTTGGATGTTAGCATTTGCTCTCAACGAAACCCGCAACAAATGTGGTAAGAATGTTGTTAAGAAAATTATGAATAAGACCTACGGTGTTCCTAATGATGATATTAAGAAGGCTACCTCCTTTTTGAGCATGGGAGAATGTATTGAACAGTCTGTATCAAATGGTGCGATTGTATGTGTTCCCGAAGCAGGGAATTATATGAATCCAATGCTTGCTAAAAATATCAACTTTACAGTTCGTGGAAAGAAATTTTGTGATTACAAATACGACGGAATTCGTGCTCAGATTCATCAGAACGAAGATGGTATTACCATCTATAACCGAAAGGGTGATAATATTACCTCCAAGTTTGAAAATGACCTCATCCCAATTATTAAAGAAAACACAGACCCCGTGGATTGGATTGTTGATGGTGAGATTTTCCCTGTTGATACCAATGGAAACCCTGCTGATTTCAAAAATATCATGAGTCGTATTCATGGGAAGACTGAAGAGGTTATTTATCGTCATGAAGTTAAACTTGTTTTGTTTGATTGTTTGATGTATGGTGGACAACCTGTGTTTGAAGACCCATTGAACACACGACTTCAAACTTTGAATATGCACTTTGGCGAGGATATTCTCGCACATACGGTGGAAATTGAAAGCCATGAAGAGTTTTTAGATGTCTATAATGAAGCAATTGAATCTGGTTATGAAGGTGTTATTGTTAAATCACCTAACGCCATTTATCAATTTGGTGCAAGGTCTAAGGATTGGGCTAAATACAAACCGCCATTGGTTGATGTTGATTGTATTATTACTGATGCGGCAGAAGGTCGTGGAAAGCGTGTTGGTGTTTATGCTTCTTTTAAGATTGCTATTAAGAATGGAAATGACTTAGTTCCTATTGGTTGGGTAGGTTCAGGTTTTACAGAATCAGACCTAAACTTCTTAAGCCAGCAGTATAATACATTAGGTGCAGGGAATATGATTATTGAAGTCAAGGGCGACATTCTCACTCAAAATGAAAACGGAGAGTATGGTTTGCGATTCCCTCGCTATGTAAAATACCGAGATGATAAAGACCAACCAACACAATTAGAAGAGTTGATTTAATGAATATTAGAAATATTGAAGAAGGAAAATTATGTCATTACTGCCGAGAACCATTTAACGGTGCAGAAGAAGGCTTAGTTCAAGATATACCGACGGGCGAATCTTATTACCATTTGCGATGCGGTGGAAAACTAATGCTGTATAGGATTGAAGGTGTCTTGCCCAAACATTTGTTTGATGCTTGTATTAAAGAACTTCAAAATCCCTTACCCATTACTTTGAGTGACCCTAATCAAACAACGCTTGATACATCTGAGGAATAATAATGTTCAACAATGGGGAATTAAGTGGAATTTTACTAACAATTGCCCGACCTGAAATTACAAGTTATCAATCTAATACAAGTAAAACAGGATGGAACATTAGAGTTAGAATTATGTTTAGAGCATCACATGAGTTTTTAGTAGCATTGGAGAGAAAATTTAACTCCTTAGATATTGAATGTAATTTAAGAACTGTTGAAGGGCCAAATAGAAAAGCACCCGTATTAATTATAGGTAAAAAGGCCGCACTTGACGCAGTTAGAGAACTAATGAATAAAAATCTCCCGTGTTCACATGCAGATTGGCGACTATTTGATGCAGTATCGGAAGAAATATCAAACAAGAATCATTTGGAAGAAGAAGGAATGAATAGAATTAGAGAGATGATGAATGATGAAAACTACTTCAACGAAATTTAAATTGCTTGTAGGTGGAAATGGTGCTGGAAAAACCAGAAGAGCCAAACAAATTTTAGGTAGCAGACCATTTGTAGTGATGGATGCATCAGATATTACAATTGATGACATATATTCATACCCCAAAAATCACGGCATTCTTATTGAAGATGTCCATTACAAACCTGAGACTAAGAAAATTATCAACATCTTAACAATTCACAAATTTGTAGTGCTGACTTCTATCAATGAGAAAGATGTTCCTAAGTCAATTATGAATATGTGTGTGAGAAAGCGAATGGGACAAACAGATAATCGTCAAGAATATATTAAATTAGACGCACCAAATTGTTCCAAACCATTAAAGTATGATAAAAGCGTCTATGATTTGAACATTGAGTATTTAAAGAACAAGGACAGACATGAGGTTTTGAGTTATATGAAATATAATGACCCTTCCGATATGCAAATTCTAAGTTGGGTTGCCCCAAATATTGATGTTAGAAAGATTGCATTTTCTGACCAGATTATGAGAAGGTGGTCTAAAGATTACTTTAGGGAAATCTTTGTCTTTTCTTGGAATGGTAACCACCACGGAAGAGTAAATTTTCCTCAAAGGAACTCTTATTCTCCTGTTCCCAAGATTTGTCATAAATTGGGTCTTAAAGAAAAGGATGCTTACCTTGTGAAAGCATATCTCAAAAACCCTGAATGGAAAGCATGGGCAATTTCAAAACTTGACGCAGAAGAATGTAAAATTCTTGGGTTGAAAAAACCGAGAAAGCAAACAATCAGATACACTAATACTAAGTTGGGTGATTTTTAATGAGAAAATCGCAAGGAGTATCATTTACAGTTTGGCTTGCTGATGTAGTAAAAGCGGGTAGGTTTAAAATTATAGACCTGTCTAAGTTATATGATGACGATGTGGATTCTTCGGAAGTAAAGGTGGGTGATTAAATAGGTAAGAAAATGAACAAAAGTTATGCTGAGAGATATATTGATAGGGCTATGAATGATGGTGAGGAAAGAACCTCAAACGGCATTATCAATGCTATTATGTCCTACATTGAAGAAAACGGTGGGACATTTACATATGTTCCGACAGAAAGAAAAGTAACTTCTTATGTAGGAAAAAATAAAAGATATAAAATTACAAAGAAATCAAATAGCAAACATTCTACTATGTATGTTAAAACGAAATTATGTAATGTATGTGATGGTTCTGGATTTAAGAATCATGAGAATTGTAAGGGGTGTAATACACCCAAAATAAAATGTGAAAAATGTGCTGGTTCAGGGCAAGCACTTGAAATGCCCTGTGGTTATTGTAAAGGATTAGGAGAGATTGAAAATGAATTGGACAGAAAAATACAGACCAAAGAAGATTGAAGAGATTGTAGGACAACATAAATTTGTAGAAGACGCATTATCATGGATAGATAAAACTAACCTTCCTAACATTCTATTGTATGGAAGGCCAGGAACAGGTAAAACATCAGCCGCTTATGTATTGGCTTTACAGTATCTTGGTGATGAGATTAGAAATAACTTCATGGAAATTAATGCAAGTCAAGATAGAAAGTTAGAAACTATTCGTAACACTATCACTAATTTTGCAAATACTAAGGGCACAGATAATGTTCCCTTCAAGATTATTCTACTTGATGAAATTGATGGTATGCTTAAGGACTCGCAACGAGCCTTAAAGAGAACTATGGAAAGAGCCACAGGAGTTCGTTTTATAATTACATGTAATGACGAGACTTCAGTAGATTATGCTATCCGTAGTCGTTGTGCAAATTATCACTTTTCGTCATTGGATAATGAGTCCATGACAAGTATGCTTAAAAATATCTGTGAGAATGAAAATCTTTCATTCCCAGATGAGGATATACAATCTTTTGCTGGTATGATGAACGGAGATATGAGAAGGGCGGTTAATGAATTACAAGCAGTTGCCTTTACTAATTCTGATTTGAAAACTAAAGCAAAGGAATTTATGAACGACTATTATGATATAGTTAAGTATTTGACAGACGACCCAAACAAAGCGCATGGTCTTTTGATGAAGCGTGTTTTAATGGGCGTTTCTGTCGTAGAAATTTGTGTTAATCTACATCATTGTGTATTAGATATGAAATTGGACAGGGGGACTACATTTAAGTGCCTCAGCGCAATTGGAGAAATGGAATGGAGGCAAAGGGTAATGACTCCGAAAATTATTGTGTCATGGTTTGTGGCGCAATTTACCCATTAAACAAAAAAGGTGAAAAAAATGAATGAAAGAATGATGAATGAACTGAACGGATTGGCTAACAAACTTGGTATCAGTTTTGAAGAAATGACAACGAAAATGGAAGAAATTGCAACCGCTAACGGGTTGGATTTGGAAAATGAAAAACACATGAGGTCTGCTCTTGCTTTGACTCGCCAATTTGTGCGAAGTTCAACAAGGAAAAGCACCCGAACCTCAAGTGATTCTTTTGGTGATATGGCTTTTGGATTTATCGTCGGTGCTGAACCAGCCCGTGATATTCAAGAATGGAGTCGTAAAACTCTCTTGAATGATTACAACTCAAACGCTAATACTGTCTTTAATGAAGGTCGTGTTGCTGAAGTTGTTTTGGAAAATGGTGTCTATGAAAAGAGCCAATTGCGAAACGGAGAGGTTGAAACAAAGGTTATTCCCGACCTTCCTAACTCTTCTATTGAGGTTGATGAAGGAAAGTGGATTGTTCCTATTGATAACTTGGAAGCATATTCAAGTGGTGATAAGAACAGTCGTTTCGGTAAGCCTCTCCCTGCTGAAGAATGGCGACGACGAGTTCACTTTATCGCTAAGAAAGAAGGTGGAGATTTTCAATATTGGACTTTGGGTTTGAAGGACACTCTCGCTAAGAATTGGTCTGTTGAAAACTTCCGATGGGTTCACCTTCATGCCTTCTTTAACGATGAGCGAAACGCTTGTTATGGGATTAAGACCAGCACACTTGGTTCTATCCGCTATAACGATAATCTTGATGCCGAAGATGATTTGTTTGTCGGCAATACTCCTTCTATGGAAGACTTGTTGGCTGAACACATGGAAGGATATGTTGCTGATTTGATGGAGATTGAAGATTATCACCAACAAATTATGTCAAATCCTGGAATGAAACTTTGCATTACTGACGGTATCGTGAGTAGCATGAATTTGTCTGTTAATGAAAAGACGGGCAACCGTGTTATTTGGATTGAACCTGCTGATGGAAATTATGGGTTTGAAGAAGAAGAGATTCCTGAATCAACCCCATGTTGGATTCCTTCAAATGTGGACATTGATTTCGGTGTAGGTTCAGATGTTATCATTATTGGCCGAACCAATCAAACCCGAAAGAAGGATGATGATGGAAACCTTTCTGATGATGAATGGAATCCTGTTTCATTGAATGTCTATGGTATTCTTCCCCGTATTTCTTTGGGTGTTGCACCTGAAGATGTGGGTGATACTAACGACGACGAAGAACTTTCTTATTGGTGATTTTAATAGATTACCAAAAGATTGGAATGTGAATCTCGCTTAGGCTATTGTCATAGAGATACACCAATGGCCTACGAGTTGCCGTGTATATGTTGGCGGTTTGAATGACATACGACGGGGTGCAAAGCCTCTACAATAGGTGATTATATGATTAGAGAAAACACAAGTTATTTTAGACTACATCAACTTTGTTTTGATATGTCGGAAGTGGAATCTATTGAATGGAAAAGATTGGAAGAAGAACCAGACAATCCATATTCAGTAAGAATTCATTTGAAAAGCGGGAAACAGTTCACCCGACAATTGTTTGAACAACAATTCAGACAATTAAAAGAACAATTTAAACAACAATTAGGAGATGAATAATATGGGAATTGGAAACAAAAAAGGAAATGCAGCAGGGGCTACTCTCCAAGCAGCAAAACAAAACAATAGCGAGTCGGCTTTCAAACAAGCCAAACTTCGTGCTATGAATCAAAGAAAAAAGTTGCTTGAACAAGAACAAGCATTTTTGATTTGTGGGATTAGTGGAAATCCAGGAACAGGTAAAACAGGTGTTGCTTTGGATTGCCGAACAGAAGAAGAACGAAAGACACATTGGCTTTTTGTTCTTGATTTTGATGAGGGTGCAGAACCTACATGGCGACAACATTGGAGTGAAGATGAAAAAATTGTTATCTTCAACCCTCATGTATATAATGAGGATATGACTGTTGATTATTTGGCTACGGCTGATATGGCTCGCTTCTTTATCGCTATGGTAAATGAGGCCATTGAATCTGGTAAGATTGAAGACGGTGATGATGAAGTTAAAATTGAGGCAGTTAAGGCTATTGTTTTTGATGGGCTTGATACTTGGCTTGATACCACAAATATGATTGCTCGTTTGAATCATATTAAGGGAGGCGACCCAAGACAGGCTGATAAAGTTAAAATGGTTCCGACCCAATGGTATGCAAGGACTGAAGAATACAAGCGTTTGTTTAAAGCCGCTTGTCAATTGCGATGCCACAAATTTTTCATCACGCATATGAAAGAAGTGCATGATGGATTTTCTATCGTTGGAACAAAACCAGATTGGGAAAAGAACACCACGGCAAAATTGTTCCAATACATTGAGTGTAAAAAAGAAGAGAAAGGTAAAACTTTCAAACTTACTGCCCATGTCCGAAAGTCTAAAACCAACAATGAGAATGTTGGACAGACCTTTACCGTTATGGAAAGTAGCGGTGGAAAGGTTGAATGGACAGGTATTGAGTCTATCAGAAATGGCTCTCTTTGATTAGGTAAAGGGTGTGTGCCTAATGTTGGGGTTAGTCAGATAATAACGGCTTTATTGCTGACAACGGATTTCCTCCACCCGTTGCCGTTTCCCCAATAAGGAGTTGATAATATGAAGTTTAAAGTGAATGGAAAAGAATTGAAAGAAAAGATTGAAAGCGTGTTGCTTAAAGGTAAGTGGAACTACGGTTCAAACAACAAACTAACCACTCTTTCATCGTCTATTATTATGGGCGTTGATGTTGAAGAGATGAAATGTAGTGTTTGGAACGCTGACCCTGCAACATTTGTAGAGAATAAAATTTCTCTTATTGAATATGAGAACACGGTTGCTGGTCGTTTTGCTATTGATACAGATATACTTTTAAAGTATCTTGGTAATGAAGTAAGTGTATTTTCTTTGGAAGATAACTTACTTAAGATTAGCACAGAAAAGAAGACTGTAAAGTTACCTCTTCTTGAACGACACCAATATAACGATAACATTATTCATAGTATTTCTAATATTACTATGAGTCGTGTTTTAGAAGAACCCGTTGTTATTAGTGCAAGAACATCTCTATCTACAAGAATCAAAATCCCTACGGATGAATTAGTAGATGCATTTAAGGATTGTGAGAATGTGGGTAACTCGGTATACAAGTTAAACTTCGTTGCGGATTCTGGACTTACCGTATCTTCTACCAAAGAAAATGAATCGGTTGCAATTAACATTGAAGCAATTGAATCTATTGGTGATGATGCTATCGTTGAGTTTTCCGCACCGTTTTATAAATACTTGAATAATGGAATTACTATTATTTCATACAATGACGAATCGCCAATCTCAGTTATAAATGGCGACTATAAATTACTGAGAGCACCAAGAACAGAAGGTTGATAAAATGAATGAAGAACAAAATAAAGAATTGGAAAGCCGAGCATCTGCATTGGATATGCTACTACAAATGGTAAGCATGATTCAATATATGACAAACGCACTTAATATTGAAGCCGCAGGAATTATTCATAGTGGTGGATGGTGTAAAGACCTTATTACAAGCGAATGTCCTATATGTAAAATGGAGGCCGCCAAAAATGACAATAAAGATGAAGAGCAATAAATGTTGCATTTGTAAAGAAGAACATCTTGATGAAACATATAATGCTCAACCTGTTATGGAAGGTAAGTGTTGTAAAGCCTGTTATAACGGTGTAGTGGTCTATCAAAAATTTAACCTTGCTGGACTAACTAAATACGACTACATGTATAATGTAAGTCATACATTGGAGGGATATGAATGAACGACCATCAAGATAGTGAAAACTTTTCCTATGAAAGAACATGGGAAGAAATAGAAGACTTGTTGAATAAAGCCGAAAGAGAACAAAACAAACATCTAACGGCACTACAAACAAGAAAACCAAAACCGCTTCTTATGAAACACATGAGAAACTACAAAGGATTAGAGGGAGTCATTTACGCCCTCCGATGGGTTCTTGGTGACTTAAAAATTGATGAAAATAAAGTATTAGGGAGAGAGAAAAAATGAAGATTGAAGAAAGAATGAGTTTAACCTACGATGATATTAGTATTATACCTACATGGTCTGGTATTAACAGTCGTGGAGATTGTGAATTATATACCAACATTGGAGATTATTCTCTTGCTACACCATTAATTGCATCTCCTATGGACACCGTTTGTGGTGTTGATATGTGCGTTGAATTATCTAAACTTGGGGGAATGGGTGTGCTACATCGTTTTCAAAGTATTGATGAACAGGTTGATATGTGTGATGAAATAGATGCTAATGGTGTTCGTAATTATATGGCGGCTGTTGGTGTTGGTGAATCGGGGCAAGACCGTTTGGATAAAATTATAAATTATACCCAACTTAAAGGTGTTTGTATTGATGTTGCTAACGGCCATCATTCCTTGCCTATGCAAATGGTTAGTTATGTCAAGAGGGAATATGAAGATATTCATGTCATGGTAGGCAACATTGTTTCTAAGGAAGGTGCTATGGACTTAATCAAGGAAGGTGCTGATACTCTTAGAGTCGGAATTGGTAATGGTTCAATGTGTGAAACCCGTATTAGGGCTGGAGTAGGTGTTCCTCAAGCAACCGCATTAAACGATATTTATTCTTTCCTTGAAGAAGAATCATTAGATGTATCTATTATTGCTGATGGTGGAATTAAAACAACAGGTGATGTTGCTAAGGCTTTGGCTCTTGGTGCAGATGCAGTTATGATTGGTTCTTTGTTTTCAGGAACAAAAGAAACTCCAGGCTCTATTGCGAAAACAGGACAATGGCCTAATGAGAAATTGTTTAAGAAATATCAAGGGTCTGCATCCATTGATTCTAAATTGGCTCGTGGTGAAGAAGTTAAAAATGTAGAAGGTAATTCAAAGATTACTCCCTACAAAGGTAAGGTATGTAGGATTGTCCAAGATATTAACGATGGTGTTAGGTCGTCAATGAGTTATGTCGGTGCTATCAATTTAGAAGAATTTAGAAACAATGCAAGATTTTGTCGTGTTACACAAGCAGGTCAAATTGAAGCACAACCTCATGGATTGTGATATAATGCCTGTTGGTTTTGGAGTAAAAGAAGGAACAGGTTTAGCAAGATGTAGACTTTGTAATGGCGTTATATTTAAAGGACAACCCGCTATTTATATTAGAGGTTACCGAGCAAGCGGTCAATGTCATGTATTACCTGAACAATGTAATTACTTACATGACAGACTATTAGAAATGGATGTGATAGATTGATTATTAGTGAAGCAAAAAATAATGTTGAATTGCGTTGGCGAGACGAAAATGGTGAAAGAAAAACAGAAACGGTTGAATCTTTCAAACCCTACTTCTTTATTCGTCAAGGTGATGAAATGCCTTCAACCATACCCACTAAAAAGCGTTGGATGGAGAGTATTAAACCTCAGTATAACTTTGGTGATTATCATTCACTTGATAATCGCAAACTAATTAAGGTTTCGTTTAATACAGTCCAAGACTTGTATGAAGCCCGTGATAATTGGGAGTATACATATGAAGGTGATATATCACTTGCCCGTAAATATGCTAATGATAGACTTACTGAAATCCCTGAATACAAAATGCGAAAATGGTATCTTGATATTGAAACACAAGTGGGTGGTCGTTATGATGGACAAATTAACGCCTTGACCTTTTACGATTCATACGATGAAAGATATTTTATTATGACTCATTTTCCACAAGAGCCACTACCACAATATGACGGCGTATTGGTTTATGAGGATGAACATGACTTGTTGGAAGCATTCGTTGAATTTATGCAAGATAAAGACCCAGATATGATTATTGGTTGGTATCTTCTTGGTTTTGATATTCCTAAGATTATTGAAAGAATGCACCACAATGGTATTAGTCCACGAAAGTTAAGTCCTCACCGTGAAGTGCGTGGGGTTTCTGATACCAAATTATACAATATCAATTATACCAATACGGCTCAACCAATCAAGGGTAGAATTACATATTGTCTTATGACTCGTTTTGAACGACTTTGGCTTGATGCACAAAGAGGAACTTTACCATCTCTTAAATTAGACGACTGTTCTAAATTGGTTCTTGGACAAGATGCTGGTAAGGTTTCCAAAACTTCTAAATTTGATGAGGATGAATTCTTCTTGCGCTCTTGGTTAGAAGATAGTGAAACATTTCTTGAGTATAACCGAGTAGATGTAGAATTGATGGTTCGCATGGATAATGAGATGAACATTACACAGAATGATATTGCACTTCAACAGTTGTTTATCTGTCCTTTTGAGTGCGTGTTTCATAATTCACAAATGGGTGCGGCTTATTTTATGCGTCATTCTAATTGGAAAGCACCAACAGGTGTTAAGGGAAATAAAACAAAGTATGAAGCGGCATTCGTTATGAATCCTGAGGAAGAAGATACATACGGAAGACATGAAAATGTAGCCATTTTTGATTTCAAATCTCTATACCCAAGCATGATGGCCGCACGAAACATTTCATGGGAAACAAAAACCCTTAATCAAGATGCCCATAAAGTGTATTTTGCTACACCTAAAAACCTTGTAGCGTTCAAACCAGAAAGACCAAGTGTTTCCTTTACCAAAGATTCGTTAGGCGTATTACCAAAGGCGGTTTTGACCCTAATGAAATTGCGTGATGATTACAAGAAGAAGCGTAAGGAAGCCAAGAACGATGAAGAATACAGAAAGTGGGATTCAGCACAAATGGCTACAAAGCGTGGTGTGAACGCCCTCTATGGTGTTTTGGCTAAAGACGGGTATGGTTGGGGCGACATGGAAATGGCTCAAGCAATCACGGCATCAGCAAGAGAGGCTATGAGAAGCGTTGCATTTAAATCACAAGAGTTGGGATATTCGGTTATCTATGGACACACGGATTCAATCTTCGTTAAGGTAAAAGATGTTGCAGATGCTGAACAGTTGTGCATTAAACTAAACGAATATATTCAGAAGGAAGTATTTAACGACAATGTGGTTCTTGAGTTTGAAAAGTTTGCAGAAACCTTTTTCCTATCTATGAAGAAAAATCGCTACTGTGGTTATCTATCTTGGAAGGAAGGCGAATGGTTGAAAGAAAATCAATTCTTTGTGATGGGCTTTGAGATGAAAAAATCAAACGAAACAAAGTTGGCTAAGACTGTTCAAAAGAAAGTTTTAGAAATGGTAGCATCTGGGAAGAATGAAGATGATGTTACTAAATACACAAAGGCTATGTATAAACTTGTAAAGGGTGGAAAGTATGAACCTAAATCAGTTATTAAAAGAACTCGTCTAAGAAAATCATTAGACGAATACGATTCAATCGCTGGAGGTTCTGCTGGTGTATTGATTTATAATGAACAAATTGGGACTATTGAAGTTGGTGATAGTTATTATTACTACAATGTAGATAATAAAGGCATCAAAAAATATCCAACGAAATATAATGTGGGTGATAAAACAAGGAATGTAGAATATATT
>Ga0255761_10000761_pt1 | contig 29795 bp, 26 predicted proteins | sample 071ome_29_FD_179961 | JGI IMG/M metagenome (GOLD analysis project Ga0255761, IMG submission 179961) | Coastal salt marsh microbial communities from the Groves Creek Marsh, Skidaway Island, Georgia - 071407BT metaG (version 2) | ecosystem: Environmental > Aquatic > Marine > Intertidal zone >... | reverse complement strand
TGCCGCCGAGCGCAACACCCGAGCGGTTTGAAGCACTCAAAGAAAAAGGCTGCTTAGCAACCGAATATCTGTTTGACGCCGCTAACCCGAGAACCTGGTATTTCCATAGAGCGCCCCAGATGCCGAAGATCCATCAACCAGGCGGCGAAGATGCTGAGGCAGTGGCGCCTACCTCTTTTTTGTTGGGATGCGGGAATTGGATTTTCTCTGCCAATGCGCTGATGAACCCTTGGGTGCATTTAGAGACATACCATCGATCGGTCGTACCGATCCGACAGGGTGAAACGGTGCGTTGTGAAATGTTGATCGAGGATTGGTTTGAAAGAAGGGGGCATTTGTTTGCCGATGTGACGGTATCCCTCTTTGAAGCAAGATCGAGGGCGCCCCGTGGGGTCATCCATCAGCGTGCCATCTATCGACTCCGTGGTTCAGACGCGCCTGCTTAAATCTCGACCATCAGGCTAGCCGTCCTCAGACTGGGATTGGCATCGCGGTAGTCTCTGGCTCTCGCCTAACGGTTTATCAAATTAGGAAGGGTAGCTAGGAAGGGTAGCGCCGCAGCTTTCCAGACTCGTGTGTCGCGCCTCCCTCCTCTGCGGATGCAAAACGCCCCGCACTATGCGCTTAGGTGACCCGTCACGGGTCAGAGCCAGAAAGCGTCTGGAGGTTGTAGATTGTGATCGGTGTGAGCGATACCGCTCTTTTCGGCGGTGGCGGCTGCCGTCGACTTCGTCTCCTGGCCTGGCCCTTAATCACCCCTCTTTTGATCAGTTGTTAATGCTGCCTGTGTTGGGGTAGGTTTTGGTTATCAAGACGCATCATTCGAATGATCACTGGAACCAAACAGATGCCAATACAAGATATTTTTGCCTACACCACGTCGCTGAAGTCAGAGATCGAAAATTTGAGTGTGGAATCGCTGAAGGAAGAGCTCGCGCAAAACCCAGAGCTCTTGTTGATCGATATTCGCGAGATTCAGGAAATCGTTGACCTTGGCACTATCCCGGGGGCGATCCATTGTCCGAGGGGGATGCTTGAATTTTGGGCGAGTCCAGCGAGCCCCTACTTTAGGGACTACTTCCAGGAAAACCGCCGAACGGTCGTCTTTTGTGCCGGCGGTGGTAGGAGTGTGCTTGCGGTCAAGTCGATGGAAGCCATGGGATTTAATGACGTTGCTCATCTAGAAGCGGGGTTTGGCGGCTGGCAAAAGGCGGGCGAAGCCATCGAGGACGCGAGTCAAACCAGCCGCTGGATGCGAAAGCCCAAGGATGCTCCGTGAGCGAGGCATCTCGGCAGGATGCATTGCTGACGGAAATCTTCGCGTCGAGTCGGCGAATTGCGGTGGTTGGGCTCTCTCCTGATCCATCAAAGGCAAGCTACGGTGTCGCGCAATACCTTAGCCAGTATTACGAAGTGGTGCCTGTCAATCCTAACTACGAGGATATCGAGGGCGTTCCGTGTTATCCCTCGGTTGCATCGATTCCCGGCCCCATTGATCTTATTGATGTGTTTCAAAGAAGTGAGCGCGTGCCTGATTTTGTAGACGACGCACTCGCGGCGGGTTCGCCTTATTTCTGGATGCAGTTGGGAATCCGCAATGCCGCTGCGCGCGCTGCCCTTGAAGCCAAGGGCGTACAGGTCGTCGACGACCTCTGCACTAAGGTAGAGCATGCAAGATTGTCACGGCAGGGAGCGCTAGGTTGACTGGGTATCGCCAAATCTCACGGTGCGAATGTGCATGACGGAGGGGATGGTCGCGAAAGCGGGTTCAGTCCCTCGATCACCGAACGCAGCGCCTGATTTCATGAGGTAGTTAGGTCGCTTGCGGCTGCCCGTTGGTTTGGATGAGTGCGTAAGTAGAGCGAGGAGCACCTGGAGAGAGGAATAGCTAGCGGAATTTAGCGCCGCGAATATTGGATAGGGGGGGAAGATGACAACACCGCACGCATTTACGCCTGAGGGCGTTAAGGAAGCACGGGGCGAGGGAAGACCGCTCTTTGGTGATTTCTTAAAGTCTAAAGAGCCGTTCGAAACGCTGCTGCGTGAGCATCCGTGGCTGCTACCGCCGAATCCGAAGGCCCCGCTTGATCTCGAGGGCGATCACTACTGGAACACGACCACGGGTGATCAGCATCCAGATTGGGAGGGGGTGCCGTTGCCTCAGCCCACCCAAGACCTCAATCAGATGCGAGCGGATTTCAGACAATGGGGGTATACGCTTATTGAGGCGGGTCTATCAGAGGCTCAATCTGAACGGTTTTTGACGCGGTTATTAGAGCAAGCTGACGCAGAAGCGGCGATTGGAGTCGATCTGCAAACGCCCACTGGCCAGTACGTACCTTGTTTGATTAATAAAGGGGACTGCTTCCGGGGCTCGATCGAGCATGATCCGGCGCACGTTCAGGCAGGACCGCTCATCGAGGCTTTTCTTAATGAAACGCTGGGGTATGGCTGGATTTGCCATAGCTTTCTTGCGAACGGTGCCTACCCTGGTCGATATCCCCAAGGGCTCCATCTAGACCAAGGGCCTTTGCTACCTTGGATGACGAGCGAGGCACCCGCGCTCGTGAATACCATGTTTATTCCCCAGGACGTGGACGAGGTAAACGGGGGAACGTTGATCGTCCCGGGTAGCCATCGACTGTTTATAGAAGCAGGGAGCGCAGGCCAGATCGAGCGTATGCCGAGACCCATTAACCTTAAGGCGAAAGCGGGAACCATTATGATATTCGACGGCCGCGTCCTTCATGGCACGGGGGTCAATCGAACAGATAAGCGACGGTATGTTGCCACCATGAGCAATGTGAAGTCATGGATGCGCCAACAAGAAAACTGGGTGGTTTCGACCCTACCTGAAATCATCAATGCTGCGTCACCAAAGCTTTTGCATCGCATGGGTATGCAATCAGTCACCTGGGGTGCCACGGTGGAAGGGTTTGGCCTTGCAGCGAGAGGCCGCGCGGGCGACCGACTAGGCAATATTCGAAAATTCCGCCAGGCGCAAGACCATGGGAACTATCAACGGGTGGGCGTGCTCACCCAAGCCGACATCAAGCGCTATCAAGCCAGTGATTTCACGATTGCTGAAGTCAACGAATGGATGAGAGCCGATAGTTCAAAGTCCTAGAAATCATCGGCCAGCAGGGTTTGGCTCCTTGAGATAAAGTGTTGCCACCTGCGGATGACTCAATGAACCATTTTGCGCCTTAGCCCGACTGTAAGGTGCTTTACTGCTCGCTTTGAGCAAAGTCCAGGAGTTACTGAGCTAGAATTCCCCCCGTCCTTCAGCGTCTCAAAGAATGTCTTGAGTATATAGGCAGTCGTTTTGATCTCAGCAGTTGGCGATGCCAGAGGGCGAGTGGTGCTATCGATGATGTGATTAGTTACTAGAGGGTATTTGCCGCTGTGGAGCATGCTCGCAACCCACAACCCACAACCCACAACCCACAACCCACAACCCACAACCCACAACCCACAATCCTCGATCCTTAACCTCAAGAGGAGCATAGAGCTGACGCCTATTGTCCAAACAAAGCCGTTTATAATGGGCGGATTAGAAAGAGAGAACGTCAATGAGAATTTTTCGACACAGCCTGACTGCCCTTGCGTTGGTAAGTGCCTCTATTGTCCAAGCGGACACTCGAATAGCAGGCGGCACGATTCACACCATGGATCCAGCCAACCCTAATCCTGAGGCGATTTGCGTTGGTGACGACGGGCGCATTAAGGCCCTCTCAGGCTGTGACAATGAAAGCCAACTAGACCTTGCCGGCGGCACGCTGATTCCTGGGTTCATTGAGGGGCATGGGCACTTGATGAGTCTCGGCTTTTCAAAGCTCAACTTAGATTTAAGTCAAACAAAGAGCCTTGATCAGTTGGTCGCAAACGTGGCCGAAGCGGTTGACGAGGCAGAGCCGGGCGAGTGGATTGTCGGGCGCGGCTGGCATCAGAGCAAATGGACCCCCAAACCTAAAATGGTCAAAGGGTTTCAGACTAATGAGACATTGAACGAAGTGTCTCCAGATAACCCGGTGTATTTGGTTCATGCGAGTGGCCATGCTGCGTTTGCCAATGATAAGGCGCTCGAAGTCGCCGGCATTGATGAGAACACTCGAGTGTCTGGCGACGGGGAAATCATTCGAGATGCCACGGGGCGGGCCACAGGTGCGTTGAATGAACGAGCCATGCGACTCGTATCCAAGCATATCCCCGATGTATCTGACGCGCAGCGCCGGCGTGCACTGACGTTAGCCCTAGAAGAATTGGCTTCGCACGGCATCACCAGTTTTCAGGATGCAGGCACGGGTCAAGCGGACATCGATTTGTATAAGGCGTATCTGGAAGAAGACAGGCTATCTGCAAGAGTCTACGTCATGATTACTGGCGGTAATCCTGATCTTCTGGCGAAGTGGTTAGATCATGGCTCTGAAATTAACTTGGGCCAAGATGAACTGACGATTCGCAGCATTAAGCTCGTCGCCGATGGGGCACTTGGCTCCAGAGGCGCCTGGCTACTGTCGGATTATGAAGATCGGGCCGATCATGCTGGGTTACCCACCATGCCTGTTGAGGATATGGAGGCGATCAGCCACGCCGCTTACCAGAATGGGTTCCAAGTTGGCATCCACGCGATTGGGGATCGAGCCAACCGAGAAGTCCTCGATATTTTCGATGCGCTGTTTGATGGGCGTGACCGGGGCGTGCGCTACCGCATTGAGCATGCTCAACACATTGACCCTGCGGATATCCCGCGTTTCGGGCAACTCGGGGTAATCGCATCCATGCAGGGCATCCATATGAGTTCCGATCGACCTTGGGCGATTGATCGACTTGGCTTGAAGCGGATCAAAGAGGGCGCCTACATGTGGCGAAGCTTGTTAGACACCGGCGCGGTGATTAGTAACGGCACCGACGCGCCTGTCGAACCCGTGAGCGCAATTGCCTCATTCTATGCACTGGTGTCGAGAAAAACGTTGGCCGGCCAACCCGAAGGGGGATATGAGCCTGAGCAGCGACTAACTCGCTATGAGGCATTGAAATCTTACACGTTGGATGCGGCCTATTCGGCCTTTGAGGAAGGTATCAAAGGGAGTCTCACACCAGGCAAGTGGGCGGACATGGTTGTCCTTGACCGAGATATCCTCACTTGCCCGGAGGAGGAGATTCTTGGCGCAAGGGTGCTCCGCACTTTAAAGGGCGGCCAAACGGTCTTTGCAAGGGATATTTGAAGGAAAAAGGCGAGCGATGAGCAGCACGGTAGATGTTGAGATAGAGCAGGAGCGGGGTCTCAGCGTGGGTGAGGATGTAAGCATTCGACCGCGCGGGCAACTGGATGTGTTGTCCAAAAGGGAAGTTGCACAACTGCTCGATACCTCGAATACGGGACTCTACCAGCTCTATCGAAACTGCTCGCTCGCGGTGTTGAATAGCGGTGCTTACAGCGATGATGCACGGCAAATGATGGAGACCTTCAAGGACTTTGACATTCGGCTTCTGCAAGAAGATCGCGGGATTCGGTTGCAGCTAAGGGGCGCGCCATCTGGAGCCTTTGTGGATGGCAAGATTCTGACGGGTATCCGCGAACATCTTTTTTCTGTGCTCCGAGACATCCTCTACGTCAATGCCGACATGGTGCCAGAACGCGCCACTGGCGAAGAAACCACTCACGCCGTGTTCGATATTTTGCGTAATGCCGGTGTGCTTAGAAGCGACACCCCACCCCGTATGGTGGTGTGTTGGGGCGGTCATTCAATTTCCCGCGAGGAGTATGAGTACACCAAAGAAGTCGGTTACCAGTTGGGGCTTCGGGGCCTTGATATTTGTACGGGTTGTGGTGACGGGGCCATGAAAGGTCCAATGAAGGGCGCTGCCATCGGCCATGCTAAACAGCGGATTAAGACTGGTCGGTACCTCGGTATTTCTGAGCCCGGCATTATCGGTGCGGAGCCGCCCAACCCAATCATCAATGACTTAGTGATCATGCCGGATATCGAGATGCGGCTTGAGGCGTTCGTTCGGGTGGGTCACGCGATTGTGGTCTTTCCAGGAGGTGCGGGCACCGCTGAAGAAATCCTCTACCTCGTTGGTTTGCTCATGGCGCCTGAGAATGACGGTCTGCCTTTTCCCTTGATTTTTACGGGCCCAGAGTCGGCTCGAGCCTATTTCGAGATGATCGATGCATTCTTGGTGAATTGTCTGGGTGAGTCGGTCAGGGAGTGCTACGAGATTACCTTAGGTGATGCGGAATCAGTGGCGATCGCCGTCCAAAAGGGAGTTCGACGTATTCGCAAGTTCCGCAAGGCAAGGGATGATGCTTACTACTTCAATTGGCGGCTGTTTGTTCCTCCGCCATTACAGACCCGCTTTGAACCGACCCATCAATCCATGGCCGCATTGGACTTAACTCGGGATCAGTCGGTGAGTGAGATGACGTTTAATCTGCGGCGCGCGTTTTCAGGCGTGGTTGCAGGGAATATCAAAGAGTACGGGATTGCTCAAATTGAGGCGAGCGGCCCCTTTCAGCTTCGGGGGGATCCCGCTGTCCTTGAGCAGCTGGATGAACTACTCAAATCTTTTATCGCTCATGGGCGGATGCGTTTGCCGGGACGGAACTACACCCCGTGTTATGAGGTGTTTTCCTCCTAACGCGACTCGCGCTAGTTAGTAGCGCCAGTCAGTCAAAAAGCGCGACTCTCTTTCTTCAAGGGATATGAGCATACAACCACTTGATCTAGGTGCGCGGCTATTAAGTGCGTTATCCTCAGAGCAGAAAGGAGGGGGCGCCAGCAGGATAAGCGCCAGTGAAAGCCACGCACGTTTTGAGCGGGAAGTCGGTTGCAGACGTTCACTGATCGACCAGAGTAGCGCCGCTCGGCCACTTCAAGTCGCTTCGTAGTGCGGATTAATCAACGTCTAGAACAGGACAACATATGAGCATTCAAGGTAAGCAATTCAGAACGGAAATCACTGCAGCCGGGGAGCTAAAGCTCTCGCTTGAGACGGTGGATTTCCCAGACCCCAAAGACGATGAGGTATTAGTGAAGGTTGGGGCATCCCCCATTAATCCATCGGACCTTGGTTTGCTCTTTGGCCCCGCAGATATGAGCCAGGCCACGTTTGGAGGCACGCCAGATGCGCCAACCGTGACAGCTAAAGTTCCTGACAACATGATCCGTCTCATAGGTGCGCGTGCGGGGCAATCGCTGCCTGCCGGCAACGAGGGGGCGGGTGAAGTGATTCAGGCGGGAGCAAGCGATGCCGCTCAGGCGCTGATGGGCAGAACCGTCGCGATTTTGGGCGGCGCCATGTATTCCGAATATCGCTTGATGAAGGTCAGCCAATGTTTGCCAATGAACGAGGGCGTCACGGCTAAAGAGGGTGCGAGTTGTTTTGTGAACCCGCTCACTGCCCTTGGAATGGTTGAAACCATGCGTCAGGAGGGCCACACCGCCCTCGTCCATACGGCAGCCGCTTCGAACCTTGGCCAGATGTTGGTAAAGATCTGCCTGAAAGACAATGTGCCGCTCGTCAATATCGTCCGAAAAGATGAGCACGTGGAGTTGCTGAAAGGCATCGGCGCCCAGCACGCGCTGAATTCAACGTCCCCCGATTTTATGGCGGACCTGGTCGCGGTGTTGACTGAGACAGATGCAACCCTTGGATTTGATGCGACAGGTGGCGGAGTGCTGGCCGGGCAGATTCTGACGGCCATGGAAGCCGCTCAGGGTGCGAAAATGGGCGAATTCTCACGGTATGGTTCGACCACGTACAAGCAGGTCTACATTTACGGCGGTCTAGACCGCTCACCAACGACGCTTAACCGAAGCTTTGGTATGGCATGGGGAATCGGTGGATGGTTGCTGACGCCTTTCCTGCAAAAGATTGGGGTGGATGCAGCCAATGCGTTGCGTCAGCGCGTTGCGGATGAAATCACAACCACGTTTGCAAGCGCCTACACCGCAGAGATTAGCCTCGCGCAAATGCTGGATGAGCAACACTTGATGACCTATGCAAAACAGGCCACCGGCGAGAAGTATCTCGTGGTGCCTAGCGCTTAGGGTTGTGATGCTAACAGCGCACCCTGATCTCGGAGTGCGCTGATGGCGGCTTCATCAAAGCCCAGCCAATCGCTTAAAACGTCAGCATTATGCTCGCCTCGATGGGGGGCTGGTCCTCGCACCCCGCTCTTGGCGCTGGAGAATCGGTAGGGAGACTGGGTGACCGGCCGTAACCCCCCGGCACGATCATCCACGTCGACAATCGCTCCTCTCGCTCGAAGCGTGGCTTGATCGCGCGCATCGATCGGGTTCCTAACCCTTCCCCATGCGAAGTTCATGGCTTGCATCACCGCATCAAAGGCCGCTTCAGTTTCCAGGCTCTGTAAGAACGCCTTGGCAGCTTCTCGTCGCTTGGCAACTTTTTCGTCGAAGCTATCGGATGGTGTGCTTGGGTCTTCGATGTAGCCCAGTTCCACCAGCCGCTTGAAGAGCAATCTAAAATCAGTGGAGAGGAGTACCGGCCCGTGTGGCAAGTCATAGATTTCATTGCGTAAGGGAGCTGTCTCCCAAGACGCTTCGAGGTCGTAGTGAATTTTGTCGTCAGTGGCGACAGTCGCATCGATCATCGCGATATCGATGTGCTGTCCTTTTCCAGTGGTTTGCCTATGGATGACGGCGGCCAGCAGGCCCACAAGACCATGCAGCGAAGCATTGGTGTCTGCAACCGACAGCGGTAAATCCTGATAGTGCCTGCCGCGATCGGCGTTCGCCGCCTCAGAGGCTGAACGATGAATGAGACCCGCCTCTGCATGGATCACAGGGGCGTAGGCTGGCCGCCTGGACTCTGGGCCGCCATGCCCAAAGCCGCTGATTGAGAGCATGATGATGCGTGGATTAATGGTTTTTAGACGGTCGTATCCGAGGCCGAGACGACCCATCACATCAGGTCGGTAGTTTTCGATCACGATATCCGCTTCTTTGACAAGCGCCTCGATGACAGCAATCGCTGCGGGCTCTCGTAGGTCAGCACAGATATTCCGCTTGCCGGCGTTTTGTTGATGGTAATATCCCGGGAGGTCCGCGATACTTTTACCCCAGAAGCGAGTGACATCTCCCTCTGGTGGCTCAACTTTAACCACATCAGCACCCAGGTCACTGAGCATCCGACCAGCAAAGGGCCCAGCTAGCACGCGAGAAAAGTCGAGTACTTTTAATCCAGAGAGCGGGTAATCCATAAGACATGCCTCGAAACCAGATAAATTGAATCTAAATGCATGGGCCGCAAATGAAAAGGGATCAGCCCCGTCGCAAGCTGGTTAAGACTGCCGCTATGGGGTTCTTGGTAGCGCTTCTCTCCCACCCGTCGATGGCATCGGGCTTTGAGGTAAAGGCATTATTTGATGGGCACTGGGAAATCGATTTTGCCCGTAGCGAAAGTCCCAGCGACAAGCTTCGTTATCTTTACGATGTCACGTTGAGCGAACATCGCCGCCGATTATCTGCCTCTGACTCGAGGCTCGGCGATTCCCCTCTAACTGCTATGAAAGACCTTCGAGGGTTAATTAACTTGGGCCGGCTAGGAGAGCAAATTACGCGAACCAGCACACTCGAGGTGGTGTCGGGCGCAAGGAGTCTTGAGATTCATCGGGACGACAACTTTACGCTTCGCTGTGAGGAGGGGTTGCCTGAAACCGGCATCACCAATCTTGGCCTAGCTCGCTGTGAGTGGCAGGACTCGCAACTGATTGTCAGGCAGCGCTTGCCGGGAGGGATTGGTATTGAACATCGTTTGACATTGTCACCCGCCGGCCGCGAACTAAACGTTGCAACCTCCATCCTTGGGCAGGGTGTGACTCAGCCTTTTACCATCAATCGGGTGTATGTGCCTTACCAACCTGGTGAGGAGCGTTTCCAATGTGAGTACCAGATCGGGAAAGGCAAGGTTTGCTCGCTTGGTGCAGGAAGCGCATCGTGATTGATGCCATCCCGAGAGCGGTCCTGTGATGACCAGCAACCGGCAACAGCGTGCAGGGTGTTCCAGGTACGCTGCTGGATGGCTCGGCCTCCTGGCGAGACTGGCGGCAGTGGTCTCACTGCTGACGCTTGTTGCTTGCCAAACTCCGCCTGTGAATCCGAACCCAGTGCCTGTAGACGAAGGAGTGTTACGGACGACAGTACTCAGTCAATCGAATGTGGAGCGCGGCGGCCAATCTTTGTTAGACGTGTCTATCGTCTTGTTTCAACACGAGACGGATGCGCTAACGGAGTCCGAGGCTCGCTTGCACAATGCGGAGCGACATTATTTTCCTCTGCTGTTTAAGGAAGTGCTCGATCAGTCTGGGTACTGGGGAGCGGTTCGGGTATTGCCAGAGGCAGATGTTGGCTCGGAGCTCGAGTGTGAGGGCCGGATTCTGCACTCGCACGCCTCTGAATTGCGGTTGAGTCTGATCTGCCGGGACGCGACTGGGGCCGTATGGCTCGATAAAACGTCCTTTCAGCGCACTGGCGAGATGGACTACCTCGATGAGCAGATGGCGGTTCAAGACCCGTTCCGGCCGCTCTTTTATGACCTGGCCAACGAATTAGCGGCCGCCCTAAACAATCGATTTGCTGATTCGGCTGAATTGATTCGGGCGACCGCCTTGATGCGTTACGGCATAGCGCTGGCACCCGATACGTTTAGTGCGTTTGTGAGACCGGTAGATGATCGGTTTGAGCTCGTGGGTTTGCCGGCCAAAGGCGACCCGATGCGTGAGCGGATCACGCGTATCCGAGAGAGTGAGTATCTTTTTGTTGATGCGGTAGATGACGCATACAACGAGGTGTTGATCGATATGGTAGGGCCCTATCGAATCTGGCGGCAATACCAGTACGAATTTGAGACCTACAATCAGTTGCTTGGCGCGGATGATCGTGTAGGGCGACAGCAGTTAGCCTTTGATTATGATGCACTGCTTGGCGCTTATCGGCGCTATCAGGACTACCGGCGCAACCAGGACGAGCTGGAGGAGATGGCAGATTCCTTGAATCGGTCGCTAGCCCCAACGTTGGCAGAGGTTGAGGGTCGGGTCCTAGAGCTCAGCGGTAACTTGGCTGGGCAATATCGAATGTGGCGGAGTTTGCTTCGTCAACTTTACCGCGAGGAAGGTGGAGAGTAGCGACGCGCTTATTGCAGCGCGATGAGCCGCTCGTTGGCAAGCTCAGTGAGCCATGGCCACGCATCCCATCGGTCTCTTTCACTGATGGCTTGATACAGGCTGATGGCGGTTTTTACGTCACCAGCGGCCTCAGTCGCCAATGCCTGGGCGAGCTCGAAACAGGTCTGAACCCACTCCGGTTGTTCAGTGAGTGTTGCAGCTTGAAGGCGCGAAGTAGCGCCTTCACCGATAGGCTTGCCTTGATGCCAGCGGGCGTAGACCCACCACATGTCTGCCAGTAAACGGTGCGCAGTTTTATCACTCGGAACGTGAGCCAGCATGGTGTTGACGGCCCCCTCAGCGCGCTGCCAGTCATCGCCCACAACAAAGCCACCAATCAATGCGAGATGAATGCGCGGGTTGGTAGGGTAGCGCTTTGCAAGCGGCTCAAAGTACTCCCACGCCGATCCTTGATGGGTTGGCGACTGAATCAGTAAGTCGCCTAAGACAAACAGAGCGGCGTCTTGGTATGGCCCTTCCACTTCGGTGACGTCTCGTAAGTAAGGAAGGCTCTTGTGCGATGAGCCAGAGGGTATAAACCACAAAAGGGGTGCGACCATTTTTACAAATGAGGGGAGATGGTCTGCGTAGTAGTACGCCATGCCAAGCGGTAGCTTAATGGCGACGTGATCAGGCGTTCGATCCAGCGCGGACTCGAATGCGCGGATGGCCTGGGTACCATTGACGCCGGCCTGGTAGTAACTCCCCCGCACCCCAGACAGAAACGATAACGCAAAGTGACCTCGCCCGCAGTGAAACGCCTCGATGGCGGGCACTCGATCAAACTTGCGCTTGCAATGTTCGATTAATGTGCTGGCAAGGGTTCGAATGCGTGCATCATATTGGGTGTTGCTGGTATCCCAGGATAGCTCAGTCGCCAAGTTGTCGATTTCAAGCGCCAGTCCCATGAGCTGTGTTGATTCGTTTGCCTGCAAAGACTGACTCAGTGAGTTGGCTCGCGTGAGGTCGCCTTTTAACCGCGCGCTCAGGATGTCGTATTCTAGCGAGGCGGCTAATTCGGCAGTTGTAAGGAGAGTGCTGCCCGCGCCAGATCCGTTCGACGAGGCTTCCGCAACCTCCGCAGCTTCTATCCCTCGCTCGGCCGCCGCACTCGCTCCGGGGTTGTTGGCGGTGAGTGTGCTGACCTCCCCTTTGTGCTCCACCAAAGTGCTGTCCGCCAGTGAGCTATTTGAAGAGACAACACTTGGAGCCGTTTTTTCTCGAAGCAGTGGGTCTAGACGGCTGGTTGCTTCGCGAGCCGTAGTTATGTTCGCTCCATGGCCCGAGCTCTCGGCCATCGCAGTATTCGTCATCAATGGATAGGCGAGGGTAGCCGCGATGAGGCAACGCACTAAGTGCTTGCCTGAAGAGAGGAGATGGTTGAGTGAAAGCCGATAAGACATAACCCCATCTTAATGACGCGGGTCATCGAGCAAAAGACTGATTACGCCGACTAATGAGTGCGTATGCTCGGAATCGATGAAGCGTTAAATCCGGGTTTCCCGAGCAGGTGTCGATTTTGGACGACGTTTGCGCGAACATTGATCCCATGAGAAACCTGATCCCCGAGGCTTGATATGACCGAACACAGTGAGTCCTTGTCACAGTCGCAGCTCGACGCTTATTGGATGCCATTTACCGGCAATCGGCAGTTTAAAGAGGATCCGAGGATCATCACGGCAGCTTCGGGGATGTATTACCAGGATGATCAAGGTCGATCGATCTTTGACGGATTGTCAGGGCTTTGGACGTGCGGGTTTGGGCACAACGTTTCTGCCATTAATGCTGCGATTGCGGAGCAGGCGGGTCGACTGGATTTCAGTCCTACGTTTCAGTTTGGTCACCCGGGTGCGTTCCAGCTCGCCGAGCGGATTACGCAATTTATGCCCGAAGGGTTAAATCGAGTGTTCTTTTGTGGTTCTGGGTCAGAGGCCGCAGATACCGCACTCAAGATCGCCAGAGGGTATTGGCGGGCTCGAGGACAAGCCAGTAAAACGCGGCTCATTGGTCGCGCTAAGGGCTACCATGGCGTGAACTTTGGCGGCATCTCCGTGGGGGGTATTGGTGGCAACCGGGCCAGTTTCGGTGAAGGGATCGCCAGCGATCATCTGCGACATACCTGGCTCAAAGACAATTACTTCACGCCTGGCCAGCCCGAGGTCGGGGCGGAGCTCGCCGATGATTTGCTGGAACTGATTACGCTGCATGATGCATCGAATATCGCTGCTGTGATTGTTGAGCCACTCTCTGGCTCGAGCGGGGTGTTCCCGCCGCCCAAAGGCTATCTCCAGCGGCTGCGTGACATTTGTGATCAACACCAAATTCTCTTGATCTTTGATGAAGTCATCACGGCTTTCGGGCGGATGGGGGCAAACACAGGATCGGAGGCGTTTGGGGTCAAGCCCGATGTCATCAATGTGGCCAAGCAACTGACCAATGGCGCCATGCCGATGGGTGCGGTGGTGGTTGATCAATCCATTTACGACTGCTTTATGGATACGAAAGCGCCGCATTATGCGCTGGAGGTCCCTCACGGCTACACCTACTCTGCTCACCCCCTCGCCTGCGCGGCAGGGTTAGCGAGTCTTGATATCCTTGAGCGCGAGCACATGATCGAACGAGTCAACGCGATCGCGCCAGTTTTCGAGCGGTCTATCCACCAACTCGCGAATACGCCATCGGTGGTGGATATTCGAAACTACGGTTTGGCGGGCGGCATTACGCTTGCGCCGTATGAGGGTGAACCTCTCCGTCGCCCGTTCGAGGTGGCTATGTCGATGTGGCAAAAGGGCTTCTATGTTCGTTATGGCGGGGACACCATCCAACTCGGGTTACCGTTTATAGTCGAGGCGCCTCAGATCGATCAATTGATGAACGCCCTTGGTGAGAGCATTGGTGAGTGCGCCTAGTCGCGGCTAGAGCCAGATAAATTTGGCTAAGAACAACGCCGCGATCACGTAGATGGGAATGTCTGCACGCATCACCCTTCCCCAGCTGCCTAAGCGGATCAATGCATAACTGATAAACGCAATCCCAATGCCGTCAGCAATCGAGAAGGTGAGTGGCATAGCCATGGCGCCGAGGACGGCCGGGACAAAGTCCGTGTAATCCTTCCAGTCGAGCTCAGCCAGACTTCCCACCATGATGCAGGCAACAAAGAGGAGCGCTGCCGCGGTTGCATAAGGTGGAACGCTCTGAGCAAGGGGCGCCAAAAAGATCGCGAGCAGAAAGAACACACCTACCAAGATCGCCGTGAGCCCAGTGCGGCCACCTGCCTCCACGCCCGCGGAGCTTTCGATGTAGCTCGTGGTCGACGAGGTTCCGAGTAGTGAGCCGAGCATGGTGGCGCTCGAATCGGCCAATAATGCGCCTCTAAGGTTTTTGATATTCCCTTTATCGTCAGTCAAACCAGCGCGCTGTGAGACCGCGACCAAGGTGCCGGCGGTGTCAAATACATCAACCAGCAGTAGGGCCAAGATCACTGGGACAAACGCTACTTCGAGGGCTGCTCGAATGTCGAGTTCAAACAGCACCGGCGCAATAGAAGGCGGCGCTGATACGAGTCCACCAAACTCCGAGATGCCGGTGGCCCATCCGATCAGCGAGGCTAAGAGGATGCCCATGATGATCGCACCAAAGACTTGTCTTGCACTTAAAATGATGATGAGCGTAAACCCAATTAAGAAGAACAGCGTTTCTGGTCGCGCAACGCTGGCGAGGGTGACCATGGTGGCGTCATTGCCTTCAACAATGCCGGCGCTCTGCAGCGCAATAAAGCCAATGAAAAAGCCGATGCCAGCAGAAATGCCCCGTTTCAAATTCATGGGGATGCTATTGATGAGCCACTCACGAATCGGAACGATACTAATGACGACGAAAATCACTCCGGAGATGAAAACCGCGCCAAGCGCCGTTTGCCATGGGTGACCCATGCCGATCACGATGACATAAGAAAAGAATGCATTTTGGCCCATGCCTGGGGCAAGACCGACTGGTAGCCGGCCGACCAATCCCATGAGGATTGAGCCCAGTGCTGCGGCAAGACAGGTAGCGACAAAGACGGCTCCGAAATCCATGCCTGCATCCGACAGGATAGCGGGGTTCACAATCGTGATGTAGGCCATGGCAAGGAAGGTCGTTCCAGCCGCGACTAGCTCTTTAGTGATGTTAATCGGCGAGTCTGTCTCTGAAAGGTGACGCAGCCACGATGATGGCTTGGTGGTCTGTTCTTCTGACATGGGGTTAATTGGACGAGTCAGTGGTCTTAAGCGCACTTTAGCAGTTTTCGTCTCGGTGACCAGTGTAAGACGGCGCTTCAACCGTTGGTAGAAACCGAAGCAATGGGGGGCACTCACTGTATCGATTTAGACGGGCAGGCCATGGTATGACCCCTGCCTCATCCAGTCTCTAATGAGGCCCAGTACTCGCTCTCTTGCGATCCTACGTTGATTAGCATCCTACTTTGTTTGCTGGGTTTGACGAGATGGTCGAAGGCGTGGATTTTGAAAGTAATGAGCGCCTATGAAGCTCAATCACTAAGTGGCATTACAGATCGTGCCCAATGGGTTGACCGAGAACAGGTATTCAAAAGGATTGACGGGTGACGGGTCACTGAGAATTAGGAGCTAGGAGCTAGGAGCTAGGAGCTAGGAGCTAGGAGCTAGGAGCTAGGAGCTAGGAGCTAGGAGCTATGAGCTATGAGCTGGTGTAGGAGAGAGGAATAGCTCAGCTCGCTGGTGAATGTTGGTTCCTACCGGGTCTAGTCAAAGGGTCAATGTGCAAGGAATCCAGACTTCACTCATTGATTGGGTCCTGCTCTACCGTTTTTGGCTCTAGGCCGTAATCGGCTCTGCTGCTGCCGCGGAATTCGATGCTCGCGCATCGATGGACTGCATCACTTCGGCGCCTTGTCGGTAGCTTGCCAGTCGCTTTTGGTGATCCCAGATGGCTGAGACAAACATAATCTCATCGGCTTCGGTTCGATTAAGGATCTCGATCACGGCGTTCCGCGCAGTCGACTTGCTGCCAATGGCGGAGACCTGACCAATGTCTTGCATCATCTGTTGCTCACCTGGGTTTAGATTGGATTCGAAACCGTCCACAGGCTTGGGTAATGGTCCTGGCTGACCGCGCCGAAGGTTCACAAAGGACTGTAGCGCAGAGCTTCGAAGGAAGGTTGCTTCCTCGTCTGTGTCGGCGATACATAAATTGGCGCCCACCATGACATAGGGAGCGTCAAGGGTTTCAGAAGGCTTGAACTTCTCGCGATAGATCCGGAGCGCGGTGTCCAGATAGGTAGGTGCAAAGTGTGACGCAAAGGCGAAGGGTAGCCCTAGCAGGGCTGCGAGCTGGGCACCAAACAGACTAGACCCAAGGATCCATATAGGAACATTGGTGCCTGTGCCAGGGGTCGCAACGACCCGCTGTCCTGCTTGGTGAGGTTTCAAGTAGTGCTGGAGTTCGACAACATCCCGTGGAAAGTCATCTACGTTCGCTTCAAGATTGCGCCTCAATGCCTGCATGGTTAAGCCGTCTGTACCGGGTGCGCGGCCAAGGCCAAGATCAATGCGGTCAGGGTAAAGCGATGCCAGCGTTCCGAACTGCTCGGCGACTACGAGCGGTGCATGATTGGGCAGCATGATCCCGCCTGACCCGACCCGAATCCGCTTCGTGGCAGCAGCGAGATGGCCAATGACCACTGACGTCGCTGACGACGCGATGCCTGGCATGTTGTGATGCTCGGCAACCCAATAGCGAGTAAAGCCGGATTCATCGGCGAGTATCGCAAGTTCCTTGCTGCGCTCGAGCGCCGTGCTGGCATCACTGCCTTCGGTGATCGGTACTAAATCCAGAATCGAATAATTCGCCATCTGTCACCTCATCGCGTCCTGTCGATGAGTATGCCACAGGCAAGCGGTCAGAAAAGCTCGCGATAATCTACGAGCTTGATACCAGCGACACTCGCTGTATTGCCCTTCAAGACCCCTTGGCAAGGTCGTTCTAGCTCAATTGAAATAGATGCAATCCTTTTCGGGAGCAGTGTCGTAAGAATGAATAGGGAGAAACCCATCTATGAATCAAGCCACTAGCGCATCACCAAAGGCGGCCGCCGCAGAAGAGACCAACGTCGAGGAGGTCGCACTCTTCCCTATCCCTGATTTGGTCGCGTTTCCTGGCACAGTCATTCCATTGCATGTGTTCGAACCCAGATACCGAAAGATGGTCCACGATTGTGTTGAATCGGGCCGAAAAATTGGTGTCTGCCACACGGTCAAAGAGATTCGGCCTGCAAAAAAGCAGCAGAGCAAAGAAGAAGCGCTGAATCAAAATCAGGCCACCTACCAGCCGCAGGCTGTTTTTTCAGCCGGTCCTTGCGAGATCAAGGACGTGCTTGACGATGGACGGATCCAGGCCAGCATCGATATGGTTGGTCGATACCGGCTCATTGAAGAGGTACAGACGTTGCCTTATCGCGTCGTTCGCGCCGAACGGCTTGAGGACTGTGATGCTGAAGAAGACTATTCTGAGCAGACACAGCACATCACCGCTTTACTCATTGAATTGCTTGGGCGTCAGGGAAAAGAACTCGCGAAAATTCTCACCAGTGACGATTGGGCCGATCAGACATCAAGCGAGTTTTCGAACCGGTTGTTTCAGTACATCCGATTCGATGCGCCCAGAATGCAAAAGCTGCTTGAACTGACATCAGTAGTTGAGCGGTTGGATGCCATTGAGCGCTTGCTCAACGGTGAGGACCTAGAAGACCTCGTCGACTAGGCCTTCGCGTAGCGCGCCTGCTTTTTCTCTACCAAGCGTTGGAGCCGAGCGTGCACTTTCGCTGTCAGCGGCCAGGTGACGCAAAGATAGAAGGCCAATCCAAACAGAATCGTCGGCACTATCGCGTAAAGAATACCTAACCACAGAAGTTCAGTCGGGCCGTTTGTGACCCCTCTGGCCACTTGGTACCCCACAAGCCCGAGAATCGGGAGAGATAGCCCGCCAAAAGATGCCGCGCACTTAGTCATAAACCCCAAAATAGCGAAGTAACTTGCCGGTCGCGCCGAGCCAGATTTGACCGTATCTAGGTCAACAACGTCAGCTAGCATGGCGCGAGGAAGATACGCGAATGCGCCAAAGCAGAAGCCTTTGAGGGCGAAGAGTATGTAGAAGGGCGTTACCTGACCATATTCCAACATGAAACATGCGATGGTGATGATGCTCACAAACACCATGGCAAAAGCGAGCGACTGATGTTTGCCGTATTTTTTGGCTAGCCAGTCCCAAAAGGGAATCGCGATCAATCCTACGCCAAAGTAGATGACGTAAAGTCGTCCGACTTTATCCGCACCGATGTAGTCCTGAACAAAGAATAGCGACAACGTGTTGCGGAAATTTTCGCCGCCAGCGATCAGGAGTTCGATGGCCAACAGCCGGATGAAAATTCCGTTTTTTCGCATGTTCCCGAGAGATCGAAAAACCGAGACTTTGGGTGCCGAAGTGACGGGCACCTCAGGCACCTTCCAGAGAATCAATATGGCGGTAATGGGTAGCAAGGTCACGATGACCCACGAGAAGTTGCTCAGCACAAAACTGGCGGAGCGGTCATTGAAGACCTCTTCTGAGATCAGCACGATTGCTGAGGCAACGATTAAGCCAGATAAAACGTATTTCTCTCTCGCAGACTGGATCATTGTTCGCGTGTGGTACTCGCCCGATAGCTCCACGCCCCAGGCGGCATACGGCAGGCCAAGCACTGTGGTGGCGAGCCTTAGCAGAATGAAAAAGAAAGCGAGATAAACAATACTGGTGCCCACTTCAGGGTTCAGAAGCATCCACACCGCAAAGGCGTATAGCGGCACGCCAAACAAAATCCAAGGTTTTCTGCGACCCCAACGGGTGTTGAATCGATCCGACATGAACCCCATGGCAGGGTCAGATATGGCATCGAAAATCGCGGCCGCAAAAATGACCATGCCGATGACGGTGAGGTTCAAGCCAATCTCGGTTGAATACAGGCGAGGGATCCAGACCGCGAGTGGGTAGCTGATGATGGCGATTGGCAGGCTCATGGAGCCATAAATCCAGGCGGTGCGCTTTGTGATTGGCGGCATGGCAGTCCTTGCTCTCGTCAACCGATGAGTTAAGAGACCATAGGCTGGGTTTGATGTAAAGAATGTCTTGCCACAGCAATCGATTCGCGGTGCGAATGGCAATTCATATTAGGTCGAAAACCGCAGTTGATCCCTCGGCTTGATGGCGAATATGCTGAGCAGGAAGGCAGACTCGGTGATCCGGCGCTTGGGCATGAATCAGTGCCCTGCTGGTATGCCAGTCGTAGATAGTAACGATTTAAAGGGCAACAACAAACGACACAGGGGTGAAGAGAAAGGGACAGGAAAGGACTAAGTCAATCGCTAAGCCCATCCTGAACCCTTACAGCCCTGAGCTAGTAAACAGCCCTGAGCTAGTAAACAGCCCTGAGCTAGTAAACAGCCCTGAGCCAATAAACAGCCCCAGCGGATCAAAAAAGCGGTGTAAAGAAAAGGTATAAGCAGAACATGACGACACAAACAGAGTTAGATGAGTTTAGAGCTGATGTGCAGGCCTGGCTTGCAGACAACAAGCCCGCTGATCCAGGGTTTCTGCTACCTGAAACGTTCATGGAGGTGGGGACGGACCAGCAATTTGAATTTTTGCGCGACTGGCAGCGAACGGTTTACGAAGCTGGCTATCTAGGGATGGCTTGGCCCTCGGAGTACGGGGGTGGCGGTCAAGCTCAGGTCTATCAGGATATTGTGAATCAGGAAATGGCGAAGGCACGTGCTCCCTTTGTGCCGAACACCATCGGTTTGAATTGGGCGGGGCCACTGATTCTTGATATGGGTTCCGAGGAAGATAAGCAGCGCTACATTAAAAATATTCTCAGCGCTGAAGACATTTGGTGTCAGGGGTTTTCTGAGCCTGACAACGGATCCGATCTAGGCAATGCCCAGGTTAGAGCGGTGCGAGATGGCGATGACTATGTGGTCAATGGCTCGAAGATTTGGACGAGCCTAGGCTCCTACGCCAAATACATGATCCTTCTCGCCCGCACATCAACGGATGGTCCGAATAAGTACGCAGGGCTGACCTTTTTCCTCGCGCCTATGAAAGTTGAGGGCGTGGATCCTGTTCCCATAAAGAAATTAACGGGTGAGTTTGGGTTTTGTCAGACCTACTTCGATGATGCGCGAATTCCGGCTGCTTGCCGCCTCGGTGCAGAAGGCGAAGGATGGTCGGTAGCGATGCGCACGCTGATGTTCGAACGCGGAGCGATCGGGGGCCAGGCAGGGGGTCTCTCAGCGATGGATCTCAACATTAATGACATCATCGAACTCGCGCGCAGAAGCGTGCGTAATGGTCGGCCTGCACTAGAGGACCCTCTCACACGCGATGAGCTCATGAAGTTGGTACTGGAGGCCAAAGGTAATCAGCTGATGGGTGCTAAATCTAGAATCCCCGCGCTTTGTGAAGACTGGCCGACAGCGATCGCCATGTCCGGCAAATTAAGAGGATCGGAACTGAAGCGCAAAATGACGCGATTCGCTTTGTCACTCCAGGGTGCCAACGGGGCTCGCTACATCGGCGACCAGGCGGTAGATGGCGGCAAATGGCAGCGGTCTTACCTCAATGCCTTCTCTGGGACGATCGGGGGCGGCACAACACAAATTCAGAAGAACATTCTTGGCGAGCGAGTGCTCGGCCTGCCAAAGAGTTAAGGAGCTAGCCGTGATTACATTGAGTGAAGAGCAAGGGATGCTACTGAGTACGGCGCTGGATTTTTGTGCGAAGGAAGCACCTATCGCGAGCCTGCGAGGCGCGATTCAAGAAGGGCTACCCTTTGGTGCCGGTCGCTGGCAAGCCATGGTCGATCTGGGCTGGGCAGGCATTATCATTCCAGAGCAGCACGGGGGACTTGGAATGAGTCTCGCTGATGCCGTGCCTGTGGTGGAATCGCTGGGTCGTTTTCTCGTGCCATCACCGTTTGCGGCGGCGACCTTGGCCGCTCAAACATTGATCGCCTGCGGCAGTGAGGCGCAGCAATCAATGTTTCTTCCCAAACTTGCCACGGGCACCATTGCGACGCTAGCGATTTGGGAGCCTGCGGGAAGCTGGTCGCTGCTGGACACCGAGGCGACCCTGACGCAGTCTGCTGACGGTTATCAATTGAACGGCACGAAAGTCTTTGTGGAATCGGGCGAAGAGGCTGACCTCTACCTCGTTGCTGCCCGGTTAGAGGGCGACGTTCGGCTTTGCCTCGTTGAGCGTGAGCAGGTGCGAAGCGAGGACATCACGCGTGAGTCGGTGATTGACGAGACCAGGCGGAGTTTTAGTATCAAGTTTCAGGGCATCGCAGTGTCCGAATCGAACCTTCTCCCAGGCGTCGCATTCGATGTCATTGAACACGCCAGCCTGTTATTGATGTCCGCTGAGGCATCGGGCGGTATCGCTGGTGCGCTGAACGTCATCGTGGATTATCTGAAAACGCGCAAACAATTCGATAAACAGATTGGGTCTTATCAAGCGCTCAAACACCCTACGGTGGATATTCTGATGGGGTCAGAGATGTCTCGATCCTACGTCTATCACGCAGCGACGAAGTGGGCTGAAGGGGCAAGTGCCGAAACGATTGAGGAAACTGCGCGGATGGCGAAGGCTTGTTCAAGTGAGCAGTTTGCCGAAGCAGGTGATCGGGCCGTGCAGTTCCACGGAGGGTTTGGGTTTACCTATGACTGCGATGCGCAGCTCTTCTTGCGTCGCGCGCTGTGGCACCAGTACCAGTGGGGCGATGATCGGTATCAGCGTGCGCGATTGGCAGAGACGCTATTAATGGCGTCATGAGTAAAGCGGCCCATATGAGTTATTCATCGACTCGACGCGGTTCTCGTTAAGCTGTGGCGTTATCGATGGCTACCCTTTCTGCACTAGCTTGTAATCGAACGCTCTGATGACAACGCCTGCACGAGTAGCCGCAAGGCCTGTGGCGGAAGGCAAACTGACCGATGAGGCTGTGCACGAGTGGCAAAGCAAGGGGATGACGCTTGCCTCGGGCCTACTCCCTGCCGATCGCATTGAGTCGCTGATTGAAAGTGCGCAGTCCGTGTTCCCGGAGGCAGGGAGTGAGGCGGCACGCTCGGTGCGAGATTTTGGCAGTGGCGGCCGATTCGTTTTTCCCTCAGCAGACGCTGCGTTCAACGCGCTAACCCTGGACCCAGCGCTTGTAGGGGCTGTGGCGCAATTGCTCAATGTGTTGCCCTCGGCGCTTCGCTTAACACAGTCTGATCTATGGCCCAAGTATGGTCATGCGTCTCGCCACAGACAGGACAATCAAGATCAGCGGATTCACATGGACTACCCCAATCATATGCTTGTCCATCCGCCACCTTGGGATACTCCGGCGGCGGTGGAAATCATCATCTATTTCTCTGATGCGAGAGAATGCGCGGGCGAAACTGGGTTCGTTCCTCGTACCGGTCCGTCAGACCCTGCATATCAGTATCCTTATACACAATCCCCGGGTATGAGTGATTATCCCTTTTTAAACGATCGCTCGTCAGCAGAGCAGTACTTCGCGGACCAAGCGCCAGACATTGCGACGTTCCGAGCCGCGCTTTACGAGCGCGAGCAGGTCGCGGATTTTCGGGTGGGTGACGTGCTGTTTTACCGGCACGATGTTTGGCATAGAGGGCGTCCTCTTGTGGAAGGCACGATGCGGCTTGCCCAGAATCTTACCTTCCGCCGTGCTGATGCCGATTGGGTCGCTCAATTACATCCAGGGTGGCCTTGGGCCATGTATCGCGAGGGTCAACCCTTTGAGCGCTGGGTCGCGAACGCCTCAGTCTTTGAACGGACATTGATTGGTTTCCCTCCGCCCGGCCATGCTTTTTGGACACCTGAGACCCTGGCTGGCGTGATCGCTCGGTACGGGCCCTTCGGATTTGATGCCGTACCCTATAAAGATGTTAATTCCAAACGCTTGGGGTAAGCTGAAAGTAAAAAAAAGGGCATCCCGGAGGATGCCCTAAGGTCGAACCCAAAGGGGGATGGGTTCAAAGGGAATAGGTGGCTAGTCGCCCTAGCTGGGTTGGAATCTCATAAAGGGATTCAATACACGCCCCAGCCCTTTGAGCCTAATCGGTGCTTCAAGCACTGAGAGACAGATACAGTCTTCGTGCTGCGTCGCAAAAGGACGATGCACATCGCCAGGCTCGCGGGTCAAAAAATCGCCCTCGTTATACATGCCGTCTTCGTCAGAGAAGCTACCTTTCAGGACAACGGTATATTCAACGCCGTTATGATCATGAACGGGGGTCTGTCCGCCTGCGCAGATTTTGTGTAGTGCGAGCTCATAACGAGTCTCGCCTACACTAATCGGCGCAACAGTGACTGAAGACGAGAGCTTCCGCCAATTCAGTCCGTTCCTCGGCAGGAATTGGTTGAGATATTCGGGGATACCCTTTAGCTCATCGCTCAGCTCGAATTCGTGGACTTCGCTCGCGCCCTCTGCAAGAGCCATCTCGCCTTCATCGGCATCGAGACGGTCGAGTGTCTGGGTGAGAAGATCGCTTGAGATCTGAGCTGGCTCTGCCTCGCAAAGAAGAGCGCCACCGAGTTGCTTCAGGGAGCCCACGCTGTCTCTGCACTGCTGGCAATATTTTAGGTGTGTCGTAACAGACACAGCCGGTGCTACCGACAGGCTTCCGACGGTATAATCCGTCAGTAGTGCCGTACTAGGGTGATGTTTAATCATTGAGCGTAAGCCTCCGTGCTTTCACCGTTGGGTGACAACTTCAGTTTCAACTTTTGAAGTGCCAGTCGTACTCGGCTTTTCACTGTACCGAGTGGAATGCTCAGTTCATCCGCCACTTCCTGTCCGGACTTGCCTTGAAAGTACATCAAGGTGAGCACTTGTAATTGTTCCTGGGGCAAGTCCCCTAGGTGATCTTTGATGTTTTTGCTATTGCGCGTCTGAATCAGCGATGTGAAGGGCGATGATTCCTCGTTCTCGTCGAACAAGTCCTCTGCAATGAGCTCATCGGTTTGCTGACTAATCTTGGCGTGCTTCCTAAGCCAGTCGATCCGGGTATTTCTGGCGATGGTGTACATCCAAGTGCTGGCCGCCGCTTGCGCGGATGAATAGCTCGGGGCTTTCCGCCACACCTTGATCATGGTCTCTTGCACGAGCTCTTCAGCTTGTTCCGGATCGAGGTTGCTTCCCTTCATCAGGAAGCCCTTGAGCAGCGGTGCAAAGTGAGCGAAAAGCGCTGAAAAAGCGTCTTTGTCCTGATGGCTGCCGACGCGTTGAAGAAGCGCATTCCAGTCCTGGCCTTCAATTAAAGCCATGGTTGATCTCTGTTTGGGTTGTTTAGCCATCATAACCATTTTCTGAGTCCAATTAGGCTATTACGTACCAAAACGAGGGGTGGATTGCTGCTTTTCGTCAGACTGCTCGCCGGAAGGTCCAGAATCTGACTGCGGTTGCGAAGCAGTGGGTCGCATCCCGTAGTGAAATCTCAGGTCTGAAATGCCGTAGCCTAGCGACTGCACCTTTTCGAGGAGCGTATCGAATGCAGACTGATCAATCGTGGGTGTTCGTGCCATCAGCCAAACGAAGTCGCGCTTGTTTCTAGCCACGATCGTTGTCTCATAATCGGGGTGTATGTGAGCGATCCGATAATCGGCCTCAAAGGGCCAGATGAGCCGCATGCCCCATATAGAGGGGAGCTCCGGGTTGGGGCGTGCGGTCATAGTTCTGGATTTGAAATCGCCGGTAGCGTTTCCCTTCTGGTAGCGGTAGGTGGTTTCTACCATACCGTCCGATTTGAGAACGTAGTGCTCTGTGGGGGCATAAGCATCTTTATCGAAGGGCGTAGCAATGTCCGCAAGGACATACCAATCGCCCATAAAGCGCTCAATATCCAGCTTTTCAACTGTAGTAATTGGGTCCATGGCCCCCGTCCCCTGACAACCATGTAAAAGCGGCATAAGAATGAACAGTGCACACTTTGCCGAAACGTTAAGAGGCATACGGGGTCTGCTCCAGTTCGGATCAGTGGATGGTGCTAAGAAATTCTGACCGGGTGGTGGCGCTCGCCTTGAATACGCCTCCGAGTGCAGTCGTCTCCGTATAAGAACTGGTATCCATGACGCCACGAGACTTCACGCAATAGTGAGTGGCTTTCACCTTCACGGCGACATTGCTGGTTTCAAGTAGCGCCTGCAGGGCGATAAGCGTCTGCTGGGTCATGCGCTCTTGAACCTGTGGTCGCTGGGCGAAAAATCGTACGATCCGGTTGATCTTCGATAGGCCGATGATCTTTTTGTGCGGAATGTACGCGACGTCCGCGGTGCCATCGATCGTTACGAAATGATGTTCGCAGGTACTAGTAAGTGAAATGTCCGTGATCTTGACCATTTCATCAACGGCCATTTTGTTCTCGATCACTGATATTTTCGGAAAGTTGGAATAATCGAGTCCGGAAAACACTTCGTCCACATACATTTTCGCAATGCGGTGTGGTGTCTCTTGAAGACTGTCGTCGCTGAGATCGAGACCGAGCGTGGTCACCACATCCCGCATAGCCGCCTTGATCGCCTGATATTTTTGGTCCCTGTTCAACCCGTTGTCGATCATTGGCGTCTCAAGACCTTTGGCGGCTAACGCGTCGCGGACAATTTGTGCGCTCGGGCTGAGATTAGGTTGAAGCTGAAGTGTAGAAGTTGTCGCTACCGATGTCATAAGAACCCCCATAGTCTTTATGTTTCGTTGTTGGATGTAGTGGTTGTGTGGAAAAAATTTACGAGCATTGAATCTGATCGGATCAAACAGTCAGTCTCAGGACTTGGCTTGTATGTTGAAATTTGCTCGGTCCGCCGCACACCTCGATTCGCATTTGTATCGGTAAAAATAGGGATTTCGTGATACGACGAAGCGATCCAGGCATCGGCTAAAACTGTCCGCTACCGTTTATCTGGATGTACTCAAAGAATGATCCATATCGATCAAGTTTGCGTTGAACATGGTGATGAAAGTTCGGTAACAGAACGTGAAAACGTCGGACCTACGAAAGCGATAGTTGGGCAGAGACGAGCAATGAAACGGTGGAAATTAAAAGAGCTGGAAGCTCGAAAGGTGCCTGTCGAGGAGCTAGTCATCATGACGCCCGACCCGATGATCTATGTCGCTGAGGTTCGCGAAAACGGGGTCGCTGCCGGCATTTTGACGAACAAAGGGGAGCGCTGTAGGACGCGGAGTCTTGAAGCGATGAAACAACTGCTGGAGCGCGTGCCTCACAAGACTGCTTGGCTCGAGCACCAAAGCGCATTTGATGAAATGATTGGCTTGCAGTCAGCGAATGATTCGAATTTGCGCGCACCCATTACGATTGGCTTGTCTTAACCTCAACGCTCTGAGATTGAAGAGTAAGACCATCGGGTAGTGGACCACCGAATTCCCCACAATGACGTATATAGAAACGCGTCTCCAAACCGCTCAAGGATGAGCGATTAAAACCCTTGTTTTTTTAACACATAAGCTCTGAGAGCAGAGCTTTGCAAACCAGCTCTTGAGACGGAGTTTGGGAACAAAGATACCGAGAATTTGCCAATCGGTTTTTACTAGCGCAGAGATCCACCCTCTTATGACAACGTCCTCATGACTACCATTTGTTGGTTCAGAAACGACCTCCGGATTGCCGATAACCCTGCCTTGGCGTTTGCTGCTGACCACGGACTGGTGGTTCCGGTCTTTATCCTCGAGCCGCCCGGGCGGTCAGTCGCCATCGGCGCCGCGTCGCGCGCATGGCTCGAGGTCTCCATACGGCAACTGAACGCCGCACTGCAAAACCGCTTGAATGTCTTTGTTGGGGACCCGGTCGAGCTGCTACCTCAGATCGCGGCTGCATCGAACGCAGATCGCATCGTTTGGAATCGCAGATATGAGCCGCTCGCGATCGAAACCGACAAATTGGTAATGGCGACGCTGAAAGCCAAAGGGCTTCAAGTGCAGAGCTTCAAAGCAGGATTGCTATGGGAGCCGTGGGCTGCGCTAAAAAAAGATGGCACGCCTTATCGTGTTTTCACACCTTTTTATAAGCATGCAATTGGTCAGTTGCCCAAGCCAGAGGCTGCCCTCGAGGCGCCACTACCGCTCGAAGTAGCGCAGACGCTCGATGGCGCCCAGGCCATTAATGACCTGTGCCTCACCGATCAACGCGCCTGGAATCAAACCATGCTTGCACATTGGGAGCCAGGAGAGGAGGGCGCAAAGCGCAAGCTCCAAACGTTCGTTGAGAAGGGGCTAGATGATTACCGGGAGGGACGAGATTTCCCTGCCCTGCGCGCGGTGTCTCGTTTGTCTCCCCATCTCCATTTTGGCGAGGTCTCCCCAAGACAGGTTTGGAACTATTTGCACGCTAATGCGGACGCTTCTGTGAATCGCGAGCACTTCCTAAGAGAGCTGATTTGGCGAGAGTTCTCTAACAATCTTCTCTACCATTTCCCAACCTTGCCTCACCAAAACTTGCAAACGCACTTCGACGGGTTTCCGTGGATGACGTCTAAAGACACGCTGACTGCATGGCAAACTGGTATGACGGGATACCCTATTGTTGATGCCGGTATGCGCGAACTCTGGGCCACAGGGTACATGCACAATCGAGTGCGTATGATTGTTGGCTCGTTTTTGGTCAAAAACCTTTTGCTAGATTGGCGATTAGGGGAACGCTGGTTCTGGGATTGTCTGGTGGACGCAGATCAAGCGAATAACACGGCAAGCTGGCAGTGGGTTGCCGGATGCGGTGCCGATGCTGCGCCGTACTTTCGGATTTTTAACCCCGTCACCCAGGGCGAAAAGTTCGATGCGGACGGGACCTACACCAGGCAATGGATACCGGAGCTTAGCCAACTCCCGGATCGCTACCTGTTCAAGCCTTGGGAATGCCCGCCGCTTGTTCTCGCTGAAGCGGGGGTCACCCTCGGCAACACATACCCTTATCCCATCGTGGAACTGAAACCCTCAAGAGAACGCGCACTTGCAGCCTATCAGGCGATGAAGGAGAACCGGAGCGCGCAGAGCGACTCCGTCCGTGGTGCCTGAACGCCAATGGGTTGTTGTCGGGCTAGCCGTTGCTGGACTGATTCCCTTTGCAGGGATGGCAGTTCTCACAGGTCTGGGCTATGAAAGCGCTCTAAACGGATTCTTGTTTTACAGTTTGGCGATCAGCGCCTTTCTCTGCGGTAGTTGGTGGGGGATCGCCCTTGCCAAAACGCCGAGTAGCGAACCCGTATGGTTGGTCCTCGTCTTGAGCAATGGCTTGGTGATTGCGAGTGTCGCCGCTATCGTGTCGTGGGCACCAACAGTCGCGCTCGCCTGCCAGGCGCTAGTGTTTGTGGCCTTGTGCGGGGGCGAGTGGGCGATTAAAGTGCTCGCCAGGGCGCCCCGTTATTACCAGCAGATGCGCCTTGGAGTCACCGCTGTCGTGGTGACGCTTCACCTTGGGTTGGCGCTCGCCATCTAACGCTTTCGGTTTAGGCAGACTTCCGAGAGGAGGCGTGTGCGCCCTATCGGTACATGTGCGTTCCACCGCAAACGGTTAACGCTTGACCTGTAATCCAGCTCGATGCCTCAGAACCAAGAAACACGGCGATGCCTTTGAAATCCTCTGGTTCACCGAGGCGCCGCATGGGAGTGACTTCATTTGCCCGTTTCTCACCCTCAGGGTTATCCCATAGCGCTTTAGCGAAATCGGTTTTCACGAGACCAGGACAGATGGCGTTAACACGTATCCCCTTCGGGCCAAGCTCTTGGGCGAGGTTTCGCACGAGCGCGATGTCAGCAAGCTTTGAGATGTTGTAGGTCCCGAGTACTTCTGAGGGCCCAAATGCGCCCGTGCTGCTGGTGATTGCGATAGACCCGCTACCTTTTTCGATCATATCGGGCGCGACCATCTTAGCGAGCCATAGGTTCGAGCGCACATTTGACTCCATGATCTTGTTAAAGGCTTCGTCGGGGATGTCCATGATCGAGCCATAAAAGGGGTTAACGCCAGCATTGGCGATCAGGATGTCTATTGGGCCGAGTCTTGAGCGTGTCTCATCGACCAATGCTTGGAGTTGATCCTTGTAGCCAATGTTGCAGGCGATGGCGATGGCTGCTTCCCGGCCGCAGTGCTCGTTAATCTCGGCGGCAGTTGCTTCGCACTGGTCAAGTTTTCGACTGGACACCACTACATTCGCGCCGTGTTCGGCGAGCGCTTCAGCCATGCTTTTACCCATGCCCTTTGACGAGCCCGTTAACAAGGCGACTTTGCCGGTCAAATCAAATAAAGCGGTTTCGATCACGAGGTAGCTCCTGTTGCCAATGCGTTCTTGCATGGTACTGAATCTGGTTGATTTCAGCACCTTATCGAGGAACCCTTTTTTAGGATGATGGTTGCCCTACGAGAGGGTTCGACGTAGTTTGATACTGTTCATCGGTCATCGGTCATCGGTCATCGGTCATCGGTCATCGGTCATCGGTCATCGGTCATCGGTCATCGGTCATCGAGCGTGGCTCGCTCAG
>Ga0255761_10000760_pt1 | contig 29798 bp, 37 predicted proteins | sample 071ome_29_FD_179961 | JGI IMG/M metagenome (GOLD analysis project Ga0255761, IMG submission 179961) | Coastal salt marsh microbial communities from the Groves Creek Marsh, Skidaway Island, Georgia - 071407BT metaG (version 2) | ecosystem: Environmental > Aquatic > Marine > Intertidal zone >... | reverse complement strand
ATTTTCAAATGATCTTCTCTGATTTTTTTTTTTCAAAAAAAAATTATTCAAATTATCATAATTATCCCAAATCTCATAATCCATTTGACAAAAATAAGTATCTTTTGAAATAAATTCGTTATTATCGTAATGCCTAACTTCATTACCTAGTAACTGACTCATCAAGAAATGTCCACCAGATCCAGGCCAAAAATTCAATAGTAAATCGCATTTAATTTTATTTTTTTTATATAAATTAGGTATTTCTGTATTAAATAGATTCATTTTTCAATGTTCTCTTTTAAAAAATCATATGACTCTAGAGATAATGATATAAAATAATGATATGAAATATTTTTAATACAAATAGCATCATGCCATTTTATTGAATCGAAAATATATAATCTGCCAGGTTCTATATTTTTGATAATTTTGTAATTTTCATATTCTTTATTGATATCATTCCAAATTTTTTCTTCTCCATCAAACGATTTAAATCTTAATTTAATATTTTCTGGATGTGAAGTTCCCCAAATTCTTAACCATCTCACCGGATACCAAGTATCTACATGAGGATAAAATCTTGATTCTTTTTGCCATTTCAAAATACATGATCTATGCATATATTTTTTTATTGGATTTAAAGGATTTAGTGATGAAATATTTAATAATGATGTAGGTTTTTTAAAACTAGTTTCCAATAAAAAATCATCAATATCATCATTTAATATTTTATTATAAAAATAATTAAAATCAGAAGGTGTGTCTTTATATCCAAACTTTTTAAAATTCCATCTATCTAGAGGCCAACAAGAAGGATCTTCATCATTATATAAATTACCATTTAAATTAACAAGGGGTAAAGCATATCTATTTAATTCTTGAAATTTATCACCCCATAAGTTCCATTTTTTATATTTTTTTATTTCGTCTAAAAAATATTTATTTTCAATTTTTATATTCAACGGGACTAAAAAATCTGTATGCAAATTTTCATAATCTTGTTTATTTAATATTTCATCCATCTATCCATTCTATAATGTTTTTATTTAATATTGTGTGATAATCTGTTTCATTGACTAAATCAAATAGTTCTAATTCTTTTTTTAATTTATTTTTATTTTGTGCATTATTAACAATCGATCTATCAATAATGGAATTGATATATCGATAATCAATGATATCATTGAGTTTATTTAAAATTTGAATTGGTAATGTTTGTAATCCTATACCTCTATCATTGGGCCAAACTTCATTAAAATTAATTTTAACATTCTCATACATTAAAGACCAATTGATAAAATTATTAACATCAAAAATATTCATTGAATTTAAAGTCATCAAAAAATTTATTTCTGTTTCATTTTTTTTATTTACCATCAAATAATTCAACGATTTCTCAAATTTAGAAAAATTAAATGGATATCTTATATAATCATATATACCGTATGTACCATCTATTGATATCGTATAATAAACTTTTTTAAATTGATTCAAATATGATAATGTTTTCTTATTGAACAATGTTCCATTGGTATAAATTTTTAAAGTTACATCTTGAGAGTATCCGTCCTGAATGAATTTATCTAATAATTTGTAAAATCTTTTAGTATATAAAGGTTCTCCTCCGGTTATAGTAACAGCTTTAATTTTATTTACATTGTTGATAATCCATTGAAATTGATTTTCGGATGTCACAAACGAATAGTCATTATTAAAATAACCGCCAGTAACATTTTTGACAATATCCATTAAATTATTTTTTTTAAAAAATTGATATTGTTTATCAAAAATCTTTGAAGACTGCATAGGACCACACATCCTACAGGATAGATTACATTCATCACTAATCATTATAAATACCATTAATCCGTCAATTGAGTTTTCAAAATCAGTTAAATCGTTTTTATATTCACAGCTGTCACAAAAATTTGTTTTTAGAAATTTATTGTTCTCAAAAAGAATATATGGATCTACAATTTTTTTTTCGTCTTCAGTCCATTTTAAAGGATTAAAATTTACAAAAGTTTCACCATGTGTACAAACATCATTTTTCATCAATAGATAATGGCAAGGAAGAGTTCCCACAATACCACCATATAATACTTGTTTTTTTGGTAATGGGCAATTCATACATAATGCTTTACACTAATATTTTTCATTTTTCTTAATGTTGGAAATTTAAAATCTTCAGTTTGATGTTCTCTTCTGTTTCTTTTTTTATCTGGGATACCTACACCCATTAATAGCATGGGTTTTTCTCCTATTATATTTTTGACTTCATCAAAATCAAAACATTTACAACAACCAGTCGCATATCCCAATTGCGTAGAAATTATATTACAATAACCTGCGGCTATACCTACAGCCATCAATCTGTCTTCTTCATATTCATCATTTTTTTCTCTCTTAGGCAAATTTTCTTCATTTTTAGTGAAAACTAATAACATTTGCGCCAACACCTGTGGATTTGTATGATATTCTCCCTCTTCCCCTCTTTCTTCTCTATAATATCCATTCATTTTTTCAGAATCATAATCCCCATATATAGGTCCAAAACCTTTTGTGTTTTCATGTATTTTTTCGATCATTTTACGATCTTCAATAACATGCAGATTATAATAATTGATATTTTGTTTAGATGGACAATTTGTAACAGATTCCAATATTAATTCTTTATCCTCTTCATCTATCTGTTGATTTAAGTCCCAATTTCTTTGACATTTTTGTGATTCATTTATACTTTCACGTAATAATTTTTTGAATGATCCATGTAACATTTTAATCCTTTAAAAAATAAAAAAATAATACTGGTTTATTTATCTTCTAAGATACAAGAGTACCTATTATATGTACTCTATCGGAAAATGATGCATTCACCGCAGTATGCGGTAAAGTCGAATCTATTATATAACAAGAACCATCTGCCGGTAAATGATAATATTTTTTATCTATAATAAAAAAACAGTTTTCATTTGTCACAATAGGAATATGAAATCTTTTTGTAGGATCTTTATGATAAGATAGACAAGTTTTAGATTTCAAGTTCATAACTCTACTCCTATATAGATCAAAATGAAATAAAATTGAATTTGTATAAGGAATATTGAAAAAAAATTTAAAAAAATCTTTTTCAGAATGCGCTAAATTTTTTCCTTCTCTAGAACCATAATAAGGCGATTTACCTTCAACTATTTGTAAATTTATCTGATCTTTAAAATTCTCATAATTGAATACTTCTTTTTTAAGTTCATATAAAATTTTTTCAATGTCAACGGTAATATTTAATTTTTCGACATGAGTTTTCATATCAATAAAAAACCTCAAAAGGTTCACTAGCCATAAAAGATGTTATTATACTCTTTTTATATAAAAAATCTATTAATTCTTGTTTATCCTTCAAAGAATTTTCATATTCTTTCATAGTCATGTATTTCTGTGTTAAAACCACAATGTTTGGTTTCACAAATGTCATGGAGAACATATGTTCACCGTATTTTTTTGCTATTTCTAAATTATATTTTTTAAATGGATGGTCTAAAATATGATCGTATAGATATTTTTTTATTTCATCTTTAGATTCAAAAAAATTATTTACAACTACTATACTATTAGTTATAACCATTAGAACTCTTTTAAAAAATTATAAAATTCTTTTTTACCGTAAAAATTTTCCCCTAAATCTAGAGTAAAATCAACATCGATATAATACAACCATTGTTCAACACCCCATATTTTTTCCTTTCTAATTTTAGTGTGATCAATATAAGATGAAAAATTTCTAGGATTATTTAAGTATTTTCCCATTCTATAACTTTTGTTATTGGAACCACTAAAAGAAGAAACACAAGAAAATAAAACATTTTTCTTTTGTAATTTAACATCATTATATAATGCTTGAACAGATGCATGTAATGTAGGTCCCAAGGAAATATTCTCTAGTCACCGACCATTCATGTTTGGCCTCGTAACATTAGTCGTAATTAATCTTGTCTTTACCCTACACGTATCTGGTATATGATCTGATATATCCTCAAGACCTGAAACCATATATAAATCATTTTTATAAAATGTCACTAAAGTTAATTCATATCTGTGAAGTTTAAAAAAATGAAAACTTGAATTATTTGCATATTCTTTTGACTTCCAATAAGGCATCCATTTATGAATATATTCATCATGTTTATTTGAATCATAAATTTCTGTCTTAAAAAAATTATGCATAAATTACTTGATTTCTAATTATTTTATTCAAGGAATTCGTTTTTAATTGTTCAACATTTTTTATTTTAATAGAAACGTTATCTTCATCTGGAAAAAAATTCTTTATCAATTTTTTAATCTTAGAATCACAATTTTCTCCTTCATAAAATATTTTAAGTTTACTGTCATTAACCATCGCTAAACATCTATTAACATTATTTAAATTATCCATAATATATTTTTCAATAGTTTCTGGAAAAACATGAGAGCAATTCAATTTTACGATATTTTTCTTTCTGCCCATAATATATGATTCATCTGCAAAAATATCTCCGCTTTTCCAATATTCTTTTTGGTTTTTCCATTTACAACATAATTCTCCATCATCCTCAAAATAATAATCGATATCTTTAGAAATTTTATTTTTCATATATTTTTCGTCATCACTAACAAATACAGCAGGAGGAACTTCAGTGCTTCCATAAACATGTGCAAATTTTTTAGTACCCTTAGATAACCATTCATTTTTTGATCCTTCTGGCAGTATATCTGATCCCATAATTATAGTTTCTAAATTAGAAAAATTAGCTTCTTTCCAGTCTTTAGTTTTTAATAAAAGTCTGTAAACATTAGGAACAATTACAGAATGAGTAACATCATTAGATAATTCTTTTACAACTTTTTTAAATTCAAATTTTTTAATTCTTATTGTTGCTTCAGTCAAATATGCAGGTAAAACCTGTAAAATTGCAAAACCTATTGTTCTAGGTGGCATTAAATTGGCTAAAATGTAACTGGTTTTATCTATTTGAAAATTTTCTATATTATTTTCAACAGCCATTTTCATAACTTCAAAAGAATGCACGATTTTTTTAGGTTCTGCTGTACTACCACTTGTATAAAAAGTAAAATCTTTTTTATTTTTAAATCTGTCTATAATATCATCAACATCATCTTTGAAATCATCAATTATAAAATTTTTCATTCAGCTCCTTTTTTACCCATGGTTAAAATGTAAATCAAAGAAGATACCAATAGTGTAGGAACCATTGCATCAACGTAATTATATCTACCCATATCTATTGTAATACCGGTGAACATTTTAGATTCTTTGAAATGAATAAAAAGTAACCAAAATCCAGAAGTCAATATACCTGAAGAAAAAGAATACAAACATGCTTTACCATTCTTATATCCATTTATCATACCTAAAACACTCGGAAACAAACTTCCACCGATCACAGCAAAATATATTACAGATGATCGTGAAATTATTGCTGGTTCTTTTTCAAAATAAACAGAAACAACTATTGAAAAGATCAAAAATGCAAACATAGAGAAAATACCCAAATTTTTATTCTCTTTTTCGAACAAATCGTTAGAAACAGTAGTGGATAATAGATGAAGCATAGAATTTAATGTGGTGAATGCGGCCGACAACAATGTTATCATTAGAATGTAAGAGAACCATTGAGGATATCCTTGCATCAACCATGCAGGTATTATATTGTCTATCGATCCAGCATAATCCAATGCAGACTGATTATAATTTAAATAGTAAAATGAATTAGATGCGATTCCAGATAAGAAAAAAGATGATGTAATCAATGCTGGTATTATTAAAGCATAAGGTAAAATTTTTCTAAAAGAGTTTTCATCTTTCACCAATAACAATCTAACTTGACTCTGAGGTACACTGATTACACCTATGGGGATTGTGATTAAAAATGTACTCATGACAAATAACCAACCAGGAGAGAAAAAATCCGGAAAATCAGTAAATCCTGTAAAACCTATACTCTTAGAAAATATGCTCATTTTATCTTTAGAAATAGAAAAAGCCATGCCTAAAGAATCTAAAAAATTAACAGGATAAATATGAAAAATAAAAGTATAAATTAAAACCGTTAATGATCCTATTATCATAAATGATCCCAAAATTTTATCATTATTCAATACAGTTTTCATCCCACCATACAAAATACTGGCAATTATCATAGAACAGAAGATCAGAATAGACAGTGTATAATTTATTTCCCAAAATGTTTCTAAAAATTTTCCTACACCAATTAAAATAGAAACACTGTAAAAAGGTAAAATCGCAATCAAAACTAAAGATGTAAACTTTCTTATTATATTAGAATCATAATATTTTGATAACAATTCAATAAATGTTTTTGCTTGTATAGTTTTATTTACTGCGAATACTTTAGGACCGATATAACTAAACATTAAGTATATTGATAACATCATACCCAATGTACAAATAAATAAAGTAAACCCTAACCAACCCGCTAAACCGCCAAATCCTATAATTGCAGCAGTCGAAATTGTTGTAGCACCTAACGATAATCCAACAGCAGCATTATTTGTATCGGACAAATAAAAATTTTTGTTTTTAAAATTAATCATAATTTTTTCCTCTTCACAATTTACTAAAAATTTCATTAAAATTTAATCCATGATTTTTACACCATAGAGTAGTCAATTCCACACATTTTTTCTTGTCCACTTCAAGTACATATTTATTGTCTCCGTATATAAATAATAAATGTTTATTAAACAAATAATAATAATTTTTAGAAGATTTTGAAAAAAAATTATAAAACTTAGAATTTTCATTTGCCGTCAAAACAACTCTACAATTTTTTTGTATTAATTCACAATATTTAACAAAAAATCCAGCGATTGTAGTTGTAAACATTTTTTCTTCAAATGTTTTACCATGACATTTCAAATGAGAATTATATTTCATAACATTTTTTGTTTGAGTACCACGAGTTAATACTCTCAAAGTATTGGGTAAAAAATAATTCAAATCATCAATACCGGAAAATCCTAACATATCATCATTCAAATAATATACAAAAAAATTTATCATTCTATCAAATTTTAAATTATCAAGATCAAAATCAATTTTATTTTTTCCTAAACCATGTAAATATTTTTCAATATTTTCATAATCTTTACTATTAGCTGATCTAATATGAAAATTTTCTAATTTATGAATACTCATAGAATATTTACATTTTTAAATTTTTTAACATCATCTTCATCATTAACTAAAGGCATACCTTTGATATTTAAAGAAGTATTGATAATCATAGGACAATTTGTTATACTTTTCCACTTCATCAACAGTTCTCTTAAATTATGCTCATTATCTATTATTTGCAATCTTGTTGAATTATCATTATGAACTAATGATGAAAATGCTTCAACGGTCTTATCTTTCGCATAAAAAATACTATTCATGTATGGACTGTTTACGCCATGATCTATATACCACTCATCAACATCTTCTTTCAATATCATCGCCCCAAAAGGTCTAAAAGATTCCCTGCCCTTAATTTCATTTAATAAATCTTTTACATTATTCACTCTTGGATCAGCAAAAATTGATCTATTTCCCAATGCTCTCGGACCAAACTCAGCCTTACCCTTAGCAACACCTATTATTGAATCATTCAACAAATTCTGAATAATCTGATCTATAGGATAATTTCCAGAAATATCATATCCAAGATATGGTGTAGGATCGATTTTATTTTTCGTATGATATAAAACACAGCCGATTGAAGAACCTCCATCTCCGGGATTACACGGTATATAAACATTATCTATTTTACTCAAAAATCTATTCGCCTTAACATTCATTGCACATCCGCCACAAAATACTAAATTGCCATTATAAAAATCATGTTTTATAACTTCATCAATGATTTCTAAAAAAATTTTTTCATATAAAAATTGAACTGACGCAGGAATTGATTTTTTATCAATAAAGCTTAAATCAACTCCTTGATGAAAATTAAAGTTTTCGTTCCAAAGATTTTCAAGATAACCAACCAAATTATCATCTTTTTCATAGACGGAAGATGCCCCCATCATTATATATTCTTCTTCATTAGGTTTCCAGCCGGCAGATTGCGTACATGCCGAGTACAATAATCCTAATGACTTAGGATATTTCCAATTCTTCAATTTTTTGAAATTTAATTCACTATTTACATACCATAAAGTAAGTGTATCCCATTCCCCAATTGCGTCTATTACAAGAATCAAACACTCATCAAAATAACTAGTATAGTACCCATATGCAGCATGTGATAAATGATGTTCGACATAAATAGGTTCTTTTATTTTTGAAATTAAAGGTTTTTTGATTTTTATTGATTTTTCTTGCCCAGAAAAAAATCTTCTTTCTGCCTTTAATTCTGGATTTTCATAAAAATATATTTTATCAGGTTTTCCCCATTTTTTGGTAACAAAATTAATCAATTTATCAGATATTTCTTTATCATTTTTTACTCTAGAAAATCTTTCAGCATCAGTGGCAAAAATGAGATTATTGTTTTCAAATACCGCTATTGCTCCGTCATGAGATCCTGAAGTTATGCCCCAACTAATCATAAATAAATTCCGTAAATTTTTTTGGTTCAGTATAACAATCTATATCATCAATTATTGTTTTGACTATATTTTTTTTAAAATTATCATCATAATTTGTATTATAGAAATAATTTGAAATTAAATTAAACATTATTTTATGGTTAGGTTCTAAAAAATGATTTATTAGACCAAAACATTCACTGCCACTCTGAAATTGTTCATTAGATAATTTTTGTAACGGTATAGGGTAATATTTAAAATTTTTAGAGCTCATTATACTAAAATCATATTTTTCTTCTGGGTATGTGATATCATTTATATTTGGATTTAATCCGAAAACTATAAAAATTATTGTTTTCCAATCATTCATCTCACTCAATGTTTTTAAAAAACAAATATTTTTTAAATTTAGATAATCAAGTTCACGTTTAAAAGTTTCAAAAATAATCATTGCATCATATTCATATCTCTTCATTTCATTTTCTTGCTGTGTACTAGAATATCCTTCTTTTATAGCATGTAGATTGGACATATTGCGATTTCTCATATCTTCAGGCATACTTATAAGAGGAAACCGATAAGGACTGGATAATATAAAAACTATTTTATCATTTCTTTTTATTTGGTCAGTTTCATAGTGTCGATAAAATTCATCGAATGCAAAGTATGGTCCCGTTCCACTCATTGCTAAATTATATATCTTCTCATCTCTTTCTCTCTCCAACATAAAGTACCAACGATCATGATCTTTAACATATTTTGCGGGTTCATTATATGCAAAACTGTCTCCAAAAATCCAAATCGTCATATAAGTAAATTCCTTATTAAGTAATATTTACCCTGTAATACTTGAAATCATCCAAATATGTACCTAATTCAGCCCAAATACCAGAAGAAAATAAATTATTAAATTTATTTGTTTTAGTTGAATATTTTTCCCATAATTTTTTACTCCAATAATCACGATCAATAGTAACATCGTACCAAAATTTGGTATCCCTTCTATGACTCAGCGCATATTGTGCCGATTGAAAGTCTAAAGATTCATTCCAAATTTTATTCATTAATCTGTTATAAACTTTAGATTCAGATCCCTTACTTAAACATTTTGCGAGAGTTGTAATACCAATTTGTGTTAATGAAAGAGCTACAGATTCTAATGGGTCTACAAATCCTGCCGAAGATCCTATGGCAACAATATTATTTTGCCATGGGCGAGATAATACACTTGGATTCCATTTTATAATTCTAGGTTTTATTAACTGTTTTCTACCGTCAATCATTTGTAAAAACTCCAACATTGCATCATCATCTTCAACATGTTTACTGCTGAATATATAACCTGTACCCACTCTTGAAGTTAAAGGTATGTAAAATTGCCAACCGAATTTTCTTGCAATAGATTTAGTAAACATCAATTCATCATCTGATTTTATTTTTTCGATAGGACAAACAATTGCACTATCAACATAATGATTTTTATTTAATTTCATCGAAGTCTTATCTGTAATAAATTTTCTTGAGAAACCAGTACAATCAATATAAAGATCATAACCTTTTGGTAATTCGTTTAAATCTGCTATTACATGATTAACTTTTTTACAATAATTTTTCACTATACTTGCAGCATAATTTGCATCCAAATGATATGCATAATCTCTCCATCCTTGAGGTTTAGAAAATTCTTTTTGCAAATCGTTTTTATTGATTCCATTTCGGATCAACTTATCAAAAATATTATTATCATTTTGCCAAAAGTAATACGTAAATTCATCATAACCGTTCTTTTTGATCCAATTTTCTTTAGTATTGCCATATTTAATAGTTGCGTGTGATTTTTTCATCCAATCGTTTTCATTAATACCCAATTCATCAAACCAAATTTTAACTTGAGGTAATGTTGACTCCCCCACTCCTAAAATCGGAATATTATCACTCTCTATTAATGTTATATGCATTTTTGGAAAATTTTTTTCAAAATAACCTGCCGTCCACCATCCAGCATGTCCACCGCCTATTATGCATAATTTTTGAATATCCATACTCTCCTCATATGTGTGTAACTCTTTTATAATTTTCCCAAGATGCTGTAGCAGAATTATTATCATTGATTTTTTTCAAGTTTTCTAATCCCAAAATAGCGGTTTCAGGTGTCATATAATAATGATATCCACACAAAATTGGATCATCGTCTTTCATCATTAAATTTCTATCTCTTCCATCATGTACCATTTTTTTAGCCCATTGAGTAAATTCATAATCATCATTCAATATCATTCCGCCTCTTATAGTAGACAGAGTTTTTCTATGATGGAATGAAACACACCATTTGGTTTTACTCTCATACATGTTAGATGTGAAAAGACATGCAGAATCAACAACGCTTGAATTATGTAATTTATAAAAACCTGTCCATTTCTCATCTATATACATTATATCCAGTCCTAAATGTCTTAGTGTCTGCGGAATACTCACATATGTTTGAGAAGGACAGCATACAGTATTTAATTTTTCATTTTGAATTTCCCACAACAATGATATAAAAATAGCATGTGTACAGCTATCAGTCGCAACCGCATAATTAGATCCTGCATATTTAGCTACTTTATTTTCAAATTCATCAACGTATTCAAACATCAATATGTTTTCCTATAAAAAAATTAATAATAGAATTAGAATTTTTTTTTGATATCTTTTGAATTTCGAATGGTTTTAAATTTATTACGAAATCTAAAATATTATTATAATAGTTTAACTTGTATAAATTTAATATTATATTTTTATTAAATAAAATTTTTTCTTTTATATTATTATGAATTTCATAATTAAAAAAATTAGAATCTAAATTTAAATATTTTTCTACTTGATCAATGAAAGAAAATAATTTTTTATTACCATCAAAAAGATCAAATGAATAATCAAATAATTCTTCATATAATTCAAATCCTAAATTATTTAAAGTGTTATTCTGTTTTTTAGATCCGAATAGCAAAAAAGGTCTTTCATGCAAAATTGATTTCCATGTTTTTTCAGTAAAAAAAATTGAATCTCCTGTTACATAACTCTCTAAAATTAAATCACAACAAGTCATTAGATTACTATCAGGTATTATTTTATCATAAAAACATTTATTGTCAAGCTTATCCAATTTTTTAGAATTTTCGGGTAAATAAAAACCATTCGGAAAAATAATTTTGTCCGAAATACTAGAGTTAATCGTGTGTACAAACCTATTGTTTCCATATTGATCAAAAATTTGAATTTTTTCTTTTTTTACATCCCACCTATATGGATAAGATGGTGCATATAATTTGGAAAAGGTATTTCTTGATTTATAAAAAGGAGCACATGAATATAAAAAATTTGAATTTTCGTAAAAAAAATCTAAGATCATTAATCTAATAATTTTAGGTTCATAAGATAATAAACAAAAATTTTTATTTTTCTTAATCGAAGAGATATCAATATCTACAAATTCAGGTAAATTAAAAAAAGGATAATTTATTATTTCAAATTTTTTATTATTTTTTACTATGTCATTAAACTTATCATATCTATGTTTTGAGTTTAAATCTGAACATATGTAAAAAACTTTTGCTTTATGATTTTGTAATTTTTTGTGCAATTTATAAAAAATACCAAAAACATCTACATCAATATCATCATACGGATAAAAATTTTGAACCTCTGTAAAATCAAAAATTATTATATCTTCTGTAGATTGTATATTTTTAAAAGATATATTTATATTTTGTTTTTCATAAAAACTATGATCTACTTTAAAAATGTAAGACATTAATTATATTTTTTTATAATAATATTTTTCAGAATACCATTCTATTTGTTTAAAACTCTTACCCCTTTTGATGATGCGCTTATTCGACAATTTATTCTCATCATAATCATCAACAGGAACCACTTTAAAATCTATCGATATTCTAGTATTTTCCGATTCATTATGCACAAATGCACCATGATGAATGCTATCAAAAAGTAATAATTGATTATTTTCCGATAAAATCGGAAAAATATTACCATCATCTTCTATATACAATGCATTTAAATGATCTGTTTTAATTAAACTCATCCACATATTTTTTTCAAATTCAGGATGCCAAAAAGGTTCTTGATTATCAATGTGCCAATTATTTTCTTTTTCAAAAATTTTTGATGTTTTTTTAATATATTGTAATTTTGATCCTGATGGAAAAATTCTAATAGAAGGAGTTTTTTGTATGTAAATTTGAGCATTATTAAAAACTATTTTTTTTACATAGTTGCAGAAATTATTCCAATTTTTGACAAATAAAGAATCATTTAATAATATTGAATACAAATTTTCATTAAAATCAAAAATATTTATTTTTTTTGTTTTTTTATTTAGACTACATTTTCCTCCAGTAAAAACACACAGACTATTATCAAAATTATATTTTTTATGTAACATCTCAATTGATGAAGACAATTTGTTTTCAATTATTTTTTTAAATTGAAATTCTTCAATCGAATATTCATAAAGACAATGCACTATTTGTTTCCATATTTTTTTTCTCATTATACCAATATAAAGATTGATGAGGATTATCAAATACAATTTCACTTTTATAATAAAATTGTCTTATTGAAAATCTTTTTCCTGATTTGACAGGTTTTACTCCATGTGCTTTCACCTCGCTATGATTAAATAGTATAGCAGAATTATGAAGAGGCTCTTTTTCAAAAATAATATTATCTTTTTTTTCATTCCATACATGGAACTCGCCACCTGAACTGTTACCTAAATATATCAACAAATTCACCGAACGATGCATATTAATTCTACTATTCCAATTAAAATCAATGTGAGGATCTAATCTATCATTTTTTTCCATTAGAGAAACACCTTCTCCAACACCAAAAGAATCTACAATTAATCCTGATATCCCTGTCTCTTTTTCAATCCATTTAATAAAGTTTTTAGAATGTAATTTACATCTAAGTTCATCAAGAATTTCTAATTCTCCATAATATTCTTTCATATGACTATTATTTCTATAAAAATCTTTCCAGTCTGTCAAATTATTTAATTGACTTAGAAGTTCATTGGATTGACGATCATCTAAAAAATTTTGATAGTAATTCATAGGATTTTACTTTAAAAAAATTATTCATAAATATATGGATTTGATTCATATTCATTTTTAATTCTTATATAGTTTTTTTTAAAATTTTCATCATATTCTTTTTTATAAAAGAAATTAACTATAATATTTTTTAAAATTACATGATTATACCAATCTAAATGATTAGGTTTATTATTGTCGGCTGTGTCAATATTTTTACGTATTGTGTTTTCTTCTAAACTTACAAAATCTAAAGGTTTTTCAAATAATTTAAAATTTTCATCATTTAAATCACAAAAATTAAATTTTTCTATATATGGATCTTTATAATTCTCCTCATAAGTAAAAAAACCATAATGTGAATAACATAGAAAAACGATTATTTTTACTTTTTTTGTAATAGACAGAGATTTGAGAAATGATATGTTTTTATAGTTCGTTAATTCTATTTCATCTCTCAGAGTTTTATAAACCAACCACAATTCATAAGAAAAGTCATTAAAATATTCTCTAGAATTTTCCAATTTTCTTGTATAAGTATAAAAATCTGCCAACTCCTGTAAATGTAATGTATCAATAAAACTAAAAGGTATTCTATACTGACTTGACAGCATAAAAACAATTTTATCATCTTGATTTAAATTAAACGTGTCAATATGTTCATATAATTTAGACATAGAATAATAAGGTCCTGTTGAACCTTTTGAATAATTGATTATATTTTCATCAGTCTCTTTTCCTAATAATTGTGGCCAGGAATAATCTGTTTTATTATTATAATTATGGTTTTCCGCAGTTTCGGAAAAACTGTCTCCAAAAATTAAAATAGTCACTTTCTCTCTCTCTTACTTATTTTTCATTATAATACCATCTCTCCAACAAAAAACCTTTCTGCTCTTCTACCCCACCATACACATTCTCTAGCCCATTTTTCTAAATTACCATCATAAACTTTATAAGGATCTTTCATTTTATTATATTGCAATTTTAAAATTTTTTTTTCTTGTAATAAAAATTCATCATTTAGAAAAACGGATATTTGATCATAAAATTTATTTTTATTTTTCGCAATTATTATAGATGTTGCCTCCTCGTATTCCCAATATATATCTGAAACGTTTTTAATTTTACGACCCCATGGAATTTTTCTGTCAAAAACATCATGTAATAAATTTTTGGTAACTTTATATTCATCATATAATATAGTTTCTTCATTAACTTGAAACCAATTATACAATTTGTTGTAAAACATTCTATGAGAAATACCATATTTTTTTTTCATCTTAATTGATATCACTCTTAACCAACCTAAAAAATGCATGGATATCATAAACCATTTCCACATTGTTGCATCAATGTATTGCTCAAAATTCATATCATTAGATCCAACTACAACATTGTTGACATCTTCTAACAATTTTTCAGCAGGATGTTCATGATGAAAAAAAGCCGGTGAGGTTTGTTTAATTTTTACTCCATATTTTTCTAAATATTCAGGATCTCCAAATGGGGTATTCGGAAGTGCAACCATTACATATATGCCAATATAATTATGATAATCTATATCATCTATAAGTCTAAATAATCCTTCTTTAAAAGATTCAAGTGTTTCACCAGGTAAACCTAATATAGTTTCTATATATGCGGGCATACCTTTTTCTTTTAAAATTCCTATAACTTCTTCCAAATTGGTATTTTCATTTGCTCTTCTGACAGCTTTTAACGTATCATTATTCATAGATTGTAATGCTATAGTAACACTTTTATTTAACCCGACTTTCCATAAATCTTCGGCTATATCAAATAGATAAGGTTTTTTATGTTTTGCCCAAGTTATATTTAAAGCATTTGGATAACCAGTGTCTTTGAGTTTACTTATCAATAAATCAGATATTACTTTATGTTCCTTATACATACCAAAATTGTTATCAATCAAGTGTAAATATTCAATTTTGTGTTTTGACACCCAATTTATTTCTTCAATCATTTTATTATAATTTTGTTTTATTACTCTGGTCCAAAATCTATCTCCAACTTCACAAAATGCACAAGTATATGGACAACCTCTTTCCAATTCAATCAAACTTTCCCAATCATAATCGTGATTTTTATTTTCTATTAGTGAATCAAATAATCCATTTAAATATGGACTGGGTAATTCATTGATATTAGTTATTCTATCTTCTAATTGAGTATAAAAATTATGTGTTGTAATTCCTTTAATATTTTCAAAAGATTTATTATTTACAATTGCCATTAATAAATTTTTAAAAACAATTTCACCTTCATTATGTACAATAACATCTACATATTTTCTTTCTTTTAAAAATTCAGAACATCGACCATGCTTTGGAGTACCTAAACCTCCATAAATAATTACGCAATTTGGATTATTTTTTTTAACTTCTTCACATATCTTGTCACAGGCATGGGTATTCCAAACAAAATAAGAAACTCCAATTATATCACATTCTGATAATTCTTTACAAGTCTTATCATAATCAAAATTTCCATCTAAAACATAATACCAATTTTTTATATCAAATGAAATATTTTTTTGTATTTCCTCAAATTCTCTACAATAACTCCAAACACATCCTGTTGAATATGGCAGTTTAACTTGGTTAGAAAAAACATGAGATAGTTCTAGAAATGCTAATTTTTTCATGAATTATAATTATTTACGTTTTAAATCTAGTGTTACACAATGGAATCCTCCTCCTAATGTTCTTGCGTGTCTCAATTTCATCGGTATACTTTCTATATTATATTTTTTTAGTGTCTGTATTAATTGTTTTTGATTTTCATCCACAATGACCAATTTCTCATTAATACTTAATAAATTTAAACCTATAGATCCTGTTGAAATACCAATCTCCTCAGTTTTTGAGTCAGCAATATCATTGAAAAATATTTTATCCCATTTTTGAAAAATTTTAGGATATCTATCTTCTTTTATTCTATGACCATTAAATAAAACTAATCCTTCTCTCAATGGTATAATGGTACTGTCCATGTGCGCACCCGAATATGCCTTTTTTTCTAGATGTATATTATATTCAGGAAACATCGTAGATAACCATTGATATCCCATTAAGTTACCACTATTACTTACTTGAAATATCAAATCTTCATTTAATCTAACAACGTTTGGAGCATCAAATAAAATTTCCGTATTAGTAAGAGTTGGTACACTTAAATCATTAAATTGAAAACAATCATCTGAAATTTTAGGTCTAGGAGCTGAAAACCATTTAGCACCATCTTTAAATGCTGAATATAGTATGTGATGATAAGATTGTGCTTCAAAAATTCTACTTCTCATAGGAGAAGGAATTTCAATAACATTTTTACCCAGTATCAATAAAATATCTCTCGGACAATAATTAGACCATCCCGTTGTTGTCCATTCTGATGTTTTTATTTCTTCTTGATGATTATAAATTACTGGTCTATGAACAATTACACCTAGAGTTTTCAGCATATTACACAAATCTTCTAAATCTTCATTTGTCTCATCAATGATTCTATCGGAATATTTACCAACATATTTTTTTATTTGTTCTAAACTTAATTTAGCATACATAAAATTTCGAACAGAAAGATCGGAATAAGGTATCAATGCATTATCTGCTCTACCAACTATTATCTCCTGCAATGGAGACCAATCATTATTAGAATATATTTCCATAATTTTCACAAATTTTTAAAATATTTAAATTTTCAGGATTTTTAATAAACTTACTGATAATTTGTTTTTCTTTATTTTTATTATTTAATAACTCATAATTATATTCGATTTTTTCTTGAAGAGTTTTTACTATTTTTTCGAGTTCATCAAATTCTATTTGCAACAATCTTTCAATCTCAATTACAAATTTATCAAATCTATTAGCTATATGTTCTTCGCTATCAAATGTATAATCAAATAATTCATCATATAATTCAAATCCTAATTTATTCAAATAATAATTAAAATTTTTATTACCGAATGATATAAACGGTCTTTTAAATGATAACGATTTGAATGTTTTTTCGGTGATGAAAATTACATTTTCCAAATAAGATTCTAAATTAATGTCAAAAAATGTTTTAAAAGTTTCTTTTGGTACAAAGAAATCAAAACCATACCTATCTTTTTCTGCCTGTTCATAAGTTATTTTTTTAATTTCTTCTAAAGTTAAATTATCATATTGTTTAGCAGGTAAAAATTCATATTCTGTTAATTTTTTTATATTTTTTAATGGGTAAAAATTGTTTTCATATTTTAAATTATAACTCAAATTCACCGTTTTTTCTATATGAAAGAATTCAACACATTTTTCTTCTCGCATTTTAATTTTATTTTTTTCTATATTAAATTCATAAGGTATTATTGGATTTATATCTCTGTTGAAATTGCAATCATATAAACTATATAATGGATTGAAAGAGTATTCAAAATAATTGTTTTTATAAAATTTAGATAAAAACATCAGTCTATAGTTTTTAGGCTCTGCGACTAAACATATGCATTTTTTAGTTTTTTTAACTGGTGTTTCATGGTCAATAATTTCCGTTATAAATTTTTTAAACCATAAATTTTGTATCAAATAAAAAGGAAAAACATATATTTCAACCTTATTTTTGATATTCATTTTTTCCATGAATGTTTTCATTCTTTTTTTACCATCTAATTCAGACAGTAAAATAATCACTTCTATTTCATCATCTATTGTACTGAAAAAATTATTAAAAAATGGTTTTTCATCATGTCCGATCGGCCACATATTATTTGATTCAGTTAAGCAAACCAATAAAATTTTATCAGTTGCAGATAGAGAATGTGTTACATTACTAAAATCTTGTTTTGTATAATAGTTTCTCTCGTCTAAAACAATCATTCGTATATAAATCCTTCTTGACCCTCTTCAACTGTATAACCGTTTACAGAATCTATATCAACGATTCGTTCTTCAAAATCTTCTAATTCTGATGTAAAATCATTATCTATCATTTTTATTAAATTTCTAAGAAAAATTTGATGATTTATGTTTGATAAATGATTAAATCTTGTGTCATTAAATTTTAAATGATCAATATGATATTTAAATTCATTATAAGACACAGTATTCATCATTTTTTCACTTATAAAAAAATGATCATTATTTAATTTTTGATATTCTATCATATCAATGTTTGATGCTGATCCTGTAAGAAATACAATAGTTCTAACTTTTTTCAATTGAGAAACCATATGTAAAAAGGCAATATTCTTATCTTGCGACATATCGATTTCCATTTTATTGGTTAAAAAATAAAACGAAATCTCACTATAAAAATTTTCATAATATCTTTTTACATTATAATTAGCACGATCACTTACGTAAGGTTTATTTTTTTTTATATCAAGACCAATATTTGATATATGTCCAGGCGTCATATTAGATTCACCAAAAGCAGGAAAGTCTATTCTATCATTACCTGATATAAAAAAAATAATTTTATCATTTTGATAAAATTGATTATTTTTATAAAATTTAAAATATTCTTTAAAAGAATAATGTGGTCCAGTTCCTGATAAAGCATAATTTTTGACATCTGAGTATATTTTTGTAAGTTGTATAGGCCAAGCATAATTTTCATCTGCCGAATCTAAAGACCATGATTCCTGGTTTAAAATAACATTATGATGATAAATGGGACACGCATAACTATCTCCAAAAATATATAATGTCATATTCAATCTCCTCGAAAAAAATCCTATTATTAGCAATTAATCTTATATATGTGAGTCAATGGTCATAATTCTCTCTCAACTCAATAAATTTTTCGATCCAATTATCTCTTTTTTCCATAAACAATTGAGGTTCTTCTCCATCGACAGCAATGATAATAGCAATATTTGATATTGGTATCTTTGTCATCTCTTCCCACATCACAGAATATCCCGCACCTTGCATGAAATAATTTTCAATCCAATCTTTCCTTTTAGGTTTTGAAGAAGTTTTAAAATCAATAACTGTTTTTTTCCCCATAAAACGTGCAATACAATCAACACGACCTGCTGTTTTTAAATGATGAGAAAACAAAGTTTTTTCTTGCGCATAAACAATATCAATTTCATTTAGTATTGGTTTTATAGTATTAAACATTTCTATATTATCTGGAGTAAAATCATTCAAATTAATATTTAAATTATTCAAATAGTTTTCACAAAGTTTATGAACTTTAGTTCCACGGCGAGACGCTTTTGTGGATATTTTATTTGCTTCTTTATCCCCTACACGTTTTCTCCATTCATATATGGATTTTTTATTGTAACTTGATAAAACGGTTGTAATAGAAGGATATTTTTCTCCATCAGGAGTTAAATAAAATCTTTTACCATCTACATTAATACTTTCTAATTCTATATCCTCAAGCACGCTTTCATGTATAAATTTTTTCATTCTTTCCTACAACTATTGAGACAACAAGGCGGACAAGTTTTTTCACTTTTCCATTTTTCAGGTGTTATATAATTTCTATAAATTTCTAAAATATTTTTCATGCTATTGTGTTCTAAAGAATTCCAATTTTCAGGTAAATTGTCTAAATATTCATCATAGAATGTTTTATCCATAAAATGAAAATAATGCAAAACACAGCAAGGATACACCTTCATGTCTACTGATATTTCAGTTTCTTTCCACTGTTTGTCTTCATAAAAAATACAATTGACACAATAATTATTCACTATAATTCCAAAAATGATTTATTAAATTTATACTTTTCATAATATTTTTCTACTATTTTTATTTTATTATCTTGTATTAAAAATCTAGGTCTTTTATTGATTTTTAAAAAAACAGTTATATTATGCTCAGCTGCCAATTGTAAAACGTCTGGAATTTCAAAATAATTATGTTCAAAAATGATATATTGCCAATAAGTGTTTCCTGATCCATATTTTGTTTTTGAAAAACAAATCATATTTGATAATGCTTTTTGTACATCAACTCGTCTTCTATAAATTCCATTAGTATCTGGCTCTAAACCATCAATTGAAAACTTTATTTCAACGTTTTTATATTGATTTCCTACTTTATTATAGAATGAATGGTTTCTTGTGCCTCCATTGGTCACAATGAGTAAAACTCTAAAAACTTTAGAACCAAAATTTATAAATTTAAACAATTCAGGATTCATCATAGGATCACCAAGTTCACCTTCAAACATGACATCACGGCATACAAAATAATCATAATTATCTATTATTGATTTTTCAAAAACATCATATTTCATGTGTTTTTGCACCAAAGAAGGATCAAGGTTTTTGGGATCTACATAGTTTGTTTCATAGAAATCTTTATATCGTTTGCAGGATGGACACGCAGCGTTACAATATGAAGAAATACTAAAATCATAGGAAATCATTTTTATTCGTAAATCTTTACATTACTACCATAATGTGCTTTTTTTATTTCTTTTAATTTATCATTAAAGGATCTATCAGGTTTTTTCATACCCTGTCTAAAAGAATCTCCTATGTATGGAAATGAAATTTTCAATGATACTTCACATTGCATATCTTTCTGCTCACAATAAGAGCATGTAGATCCACAAGGTTTTTCTCGATTTTCTATGGTTAATATTTCTTCAAATTCTAAGCCACAAGTTTTACAAATATAATCATATGCTGGCATTATTTCCTTTAAAAAGGCATACATGTTCCGTAATTAAATTTATCTTCTATGTCAAAAAAAGTTTTTTCTTTGCCGTCAAAAATAACTTTTATATATTTAGATGTGGGTTTTGGTACAAATTCTATCCATTGACCCGTATTCAATGAAACAACTTCAGACCATATTTTTTCCTGCTCAGAATCATATTGATCTATTTTAATATGCATGAGTTTTGAATTAGAATTGCTAACGTTAACTCTTTTTTCACCGTTGTAAATGTACGGAATAATTAAAACACCATCAATATTAGAATTCAAAGGTATTACAGTATCAAACTTGTCTCTAAAATCAAATCGTAATCTACCGACATAAAATTCATTTTCTTTAAAATATCCTAAATTTTTAATTTTTTTACCTTCGAACATAGATCGGTATTGTTGCTCTAATGAACGTGCTTTAAAGTTTTCATAATCATCCAATGATAATACCGAACATATACAATCCACTGCAGCTTTTGTTTTGGCTGAAAAAAATTCAGTTCCTATACCATCTTCAAAATATTGATAAGCAACTAAATCATAGTCTTCTTCCTTTAATAATTTATAATGCTCCTCCAAATTTTCTATGATATCCAATCTTACATCATAATTAACATAATGCACATAGTCTATTCTTTGATTATTAACTAATGCAGTTGCATCATTTAATAACATATGATGTGCGTAACCATGATATAACATATTTCTCATAATTCTTAAATTTTTATCTCCTCTATAGGTCCATGTATTCCACCACCAAACATCTTTAGAAAATCTAGTTATAATTTCTTTGTTAAAGATAGGATTATTTTTATTATATACGATATAATCAACATAATCATAAATTTCTTTATCTATAGGCAAATGTGTCGCATAAAAAATTGATGTATTTTTATATTTTTCTTTTAATAATTCAAACAATTCTATCAACATTACCTTTTTGTAAAATTCATTACAATGTCCATTTACAACAATCGCACGATCTGTAAATGTTGTCTCTCTCTTGCTATTTTTTTCTATAATTTGTCTCATTTACCGTCCTCAATAATATACAAAATCACAAGATGACCATGTATTACAATACTTAATATATTCATTTGAATTATAAAAAATTGTATTTTTCTGTTCAATTACAACATCAATTTCCGAAGTCAAATCAGGTAGTACATCATCAATCAAATCATAGTGCTTATCAGTTAGTTTAGAAGTCAAAGATGGATTTGCAATAAATGCACCAGAGGTCATTATCATTTCATATTCAGAAGTATGAAAAGGTTTAACAATAATTTTATCAACAATTTTATCATCATCTTCTCTCATTTTAACAATATTTTTATTTTTATGAATTCCTTTTCCTTTATGACAAATCAACGAAATGGATTTTCTTTTTTTCATATGATTTTTATATGCTTTTTCCAAATCAAAATCATATAAATTATCACCATGTAAAAAAACAAAAGGTTCATTTTCAAATTTATAGTGCATCATTTTTAATGTTTGAGCAGTTCCAACAATTTTAGGCTCTCTGTGCAAATGTATGGGTATGGTTGATTTGTAATTGTCTAATGTTAACTTTAATTGATTATATCTATATGATGCACTAATGACAATTCCCTCAACATTAAATTTATGTAACCAATCTAAATTATGGAAGAGAATCGGTTTCCCGTTGATCGGCAATAAGCACTTTGGCATCATATCTGAAAAGGGACGTAATTCTGTATTGATGCCAGCGCATGTCATCAGCACCCTCATTTCGTATCTCTTTTATTTTTTTCTTTCTTCGAAAAACGTCCTTTAGTATCTCTTTTAAGTTCTTCCTTGGGTTGACTAACAAACTCCGGAAAAGTTTTGTGACACAACTCATGCGTTAACTTTTTATATTTCTCTTGTAATTTTTTATCTTTACACAAAGATATATCTTCGGCCTCATCTTCACCTAATGAATTCAATAACTGAATCCATAATGTTTCTCGTTTCAATTGTGTTAAATTATTAGGAGAAAGTCCTTCTACAAATAAATACATTTTTCTTATCTCATAATTCAAAGTAGCACCGTCATCTCCTGATGAGTTATTAGGAAAGTAATTATTTCTTGGTTTAAATTCTGTGCCATCTCCAAAACTCAAATCTGGACTACCATCCGGTAACAAAAAATTTATGTTCGGATTAAAATTAATATTAATCATTTCTTTTACCGCCGCTGTAGAATTATTTCTTAAATATTCTATGCGCAATTCATCTTTATCAAAACTATTGGCGGTTTTTAATATATCACTTGTGATTCTAGATGCCATCATTTCTCCTAAAATTCATTTAAATTTTCCATAAGATTTTTTAGACGATTTTTTACAAAATAATTGAACAATTTTCCTCGTCCTATTTCTTTTTTATTGTTAAAATTATCAACTATAGTGTCATAAAGTGAAGATGGTATCTTTGTCAGATCTATTAACATTTCATTTCTACGAAAATTTCTTAACATCTCTCCTTCACAAAATTCTTCAGGATCAAGTTCAAGCCATACACTTAATTTTTGTGAAGAGAGAGGTTTTTGCCTCTTAGTATCAACAACAAAAACATCATCATCTGATAAAAAATTAGGAATACCATCACTAGTGTCTCCACGCATAATATGTTCTTTCAAAAATTCGGTTGGATTTTGAGATTTTATGAATTTTTTCTTCATAGGAGAAAATTGTTTAACATTTTCATAAGATTGAAGTTGTTGAAAATCTTTATCACTAGACAATATTAATATAGGTTCAGATTCTTCAAACAAACCATTCATTTTTTTATTTTCACTATTATATATAGTCAATGCTGCAATAATATCATCCGCCTCAGCACCTTCAAGATGTATTACTTTATATGGAAAGTATTCATCAAGTTCTTCTCTAATTTTATGTAAAATTCTAAATAGTTCATTCCAATCAAAATCAGATTTTTCTCTGGTGCTTTTTCTACTAGCTTTATAATGTTCAAAAATACCACGGCGCCAATTATTAGAACCATCACAACATACAACTAATTCTCCATATTCATCCTTAAATTTTTGATTATACATTCTAATAGTATTAAGAACCATATGCCTAATGAAATCTTCTTCCATTTCATTAGGATTCATCATAACATTTGCAATAACAATTTGCGAATAATCAAGCAAAATCATAATAAACCTCAATATGAATTATTTAATAACTCTCATTAAAATAACATCTTTATTAATTCTGCCAGTCAATTTTTGTTCTTTTGAGGAAATCAAATCAAAGTTTTTTCTAATCGAAACTTTCGGTCCTGATAATATCACGTTTAATAATTGATCAGGTTTTCTTAAAGTTTTTTGAATAGATTTAACTTCATCGAATCCTATAATAGAACTTCCTTTGATCGATAATCCAGCAGGTTTTTCAGAAACATAAGAACCTAATTTTCGATACTTAGTATTAAAAACCCAAAGAACAGAGGAACCAATAATTTGAGATGGATCTACAGATTTAATCCTATAATCAACATCCTCTTGTTTGTAATTTAATTTTGAAATTTGTTTTTCAACCGTTACAGGTTTCTTTTTTCTAGGTTTGCGTTGTTTAATTTGATTAGAGGAATATTTATCACAATCCTCTATAATAGAATGAACAAAATTACTATATTTTTTTATTTCATTTTTTTTAAAATTACTATAAGCTTCTTTTAAATCTTCGTCATAATTTATATCCTGTATCTCTTGAAATAATGATTTAAAATTATCTCCCACTCTTTTGGCAATCAAACTTTTTACATTTTTTGTTCTCAACCAATCATATACATTTAATTTTTTTTTAAATCCACTATCATAAAAATCTTCGAGAGCGTCATCAAGTTCAGAACAAAGTGTATTTACCTGAAAAGTGATATGATCTTGTATAGAAAATTTACTCTCCAAATAATCTATAGGTTTTTCAACATTTCCCATTTTTATACAAAATTTTATTGCTTCGTCTAAACGAATTTTAAATTGATCTGGTATTATTACCAATCCCCTCAAATACATTCTAGAAATAAATCCTGCATATTTCAAATTCAAAATCTCTCCTTTTTGAATCTCTAGGCCAGATTTATTCCAATTAAAATTTTTAAACTTTTCTATGTCATCTTTTTCATATCCAATATTTTTCATATATTCAACCAACCATTTTTTCGATTGAGTCGCATCTGAAAAAGTCATATACCATTTCATAGATTCGGAAATTTGTTCAGGAGTTGTATCATCACTAAATGATGGCTCCAATTCTTTCTTAAAATTAGATCCACTATCAAGTCCTTTTAAAGTTCTTTTTTTAGTGGTCTTTTTCATTGTCGTTGTTATTTCCATGTTCCATCTCATAAATTAAATTATCTAAAAAATAGATCCATTGATCAATTCTTTTTTCCCAACTAAAATTATTATGACTGTATTCTATCTGAATGTCAAGATTTTTTTTAACATCATCAGATTCATAATCGTCCATTAGATTTTCTAAGGTATCGGCAAATGATTCCGCATGTTGTACTTTGTCTTCGGAGTAATTATACATATAGGCAAATTCTCCGCAAGTTTCGGGTAATGCTCCCCAATTTGAAGTAACAACTGCACACCCTGCTGACATAGCCTCCATTGCCACTCTACAAGAAGTTTCCTGCCAGGTTGAAGGATATGTCAATATATGTGCCTTCTTATATGCTTCTCTAACTTCCTTATAAGGTTTAAAACCATGATAAGTTATATTTGGATCATTTTCGCATTTCTCAAAAAGTTTTTCAAAAGGTTTATCATTTTCCGGCCATCCATATAATTTAAAACTAGAATATACATCCAAATGCCAATCATCTCGTTCCATCATGTCTAATGCATATAAAAGCACATCCAGTCCTCTCTGAGGAGTAGAAGCATATATAAAATTAAATTTACCATCAAATTTTTTTATATGTCTTTCAATAGGAACAATAGCATTCTTCAAAACTATTGATTTTTGATATGGAATATTTAACAAAGAATTGAATTGCTGCTGTTGCCAATGACTAACAAAAATTAATTTTTCAAAAATATCCAAAGCGTTCGGTTCAGTCAAAAATGCGTGTGAAGGATCAAGTGCCAAATCATGAATCCAGTATAATTTTGGTTTATCGTCTTCCAATTTACTTAACCTAGAAATAATAAATTGAAATTTATTTATATATTCATCCGATAATCTTCTAAATAATTCCATCGTAACTAATTCTGTTCCCCCAAATGAATTTGCAGCAATATTTCCTGCTTCATGTTGAGGAATTTTTACATCTAAATTTTCCATAATATGTCACTCCCTATAAAAAATATGATTATCAATTGACACTGTTTTCGCATAAATTTTTGACCAGTAAGGTTTTTTGATATAATCTCCATGATAATGTGTTGATCCGTCAGTTATGTCAGGAATTTTATTTCTATTTTTATAGAACCATTTTGCTAATTTTTTAACATCTTCCCATTTTTTACCATTATAAGGAATATCAGTTTTACCATCACAATACCAACTAAATTGGCATTTATTTTTTACTGGATTATTATAAAAATCTAACTTAGAATCATAGATGACATCACAAAATGTATCCGGAAATTGTTGTGCTTGAACACGATTATGAGTTACTAATGCTACAGCCAATCTTCCTGCGGTTGATTGATTAGCCGCTTCAAAGTAAATATTCAATGCCAAACATTGAATTTGTTCATTATCAAAATTATTTTTATCGATGTTGGTATTTTTTTTATTTGATTTTAAAATAATAAAATTAGAATTTTCTATGCTTGCATTACCAACTGATTCTGTTAAAAACATCAAAATACCTATCATGACAATAAAGAATTTTTCTGTCATTACACTCCCATATAAATTAATTACATGCTTCTATCAATTCTTCATTTTTATTTTTAACCCATTCATGAAAGTATTGCAGGCCTTTTAAATTAATTTTTTTATTATATTCTTTTAGAGGAACTGCGGTCCATGTTACCATAATTGCTTTTGAAGAAAATATGCGCACATCTCCATTTATTTTATCTGGAGTTCGAAAACTAAAACCACAATAATTCGCACCAAACTTTGTTTTTGCTTTATAAAATCCGGCTCCAACACTATCATTAAATCCATAAGAAAAAATCAAATCAAATAAATAATCTCGTTTCATAGAAGAAGTTAAAGTAAATCCTTCTAAATCAAAACATGCTTGAAAATTATTTTTCATTTTTTTACATATCAAAAGTGTTATCAATAGAATATAATAATTTTTTTATTTATTATTTTTTTCTTCTTCCAATACATGAAATCGTGAAAGAGACCATTGAATATCTTCTAAACAAACATCCAATTTTATTAATGAAGTTTTGACCGATTTTAAATTTTTCGATAATTCATCTCTAATTGGACAATTTGGCAAATGATACATGATTTCTTTTGCAAGTTTTATTAATTCAGGACCTTTTTCTAACGTATCTAAAATATCATTAATTTCTTTTTTAGTCATATTGTTCCATATCCTTTCTGCGGATATCATCTTTAATTTTAATTAGTGTTTCTTCTGATAAACTATCAAAAAATCTATTTTGGCGAACTTTTGAGAAAAATGTGTGCAACAAAAAACCTAAAATAAATGATAAAATTTGTGCAGCAATTGCATACTCATAAATCATGAATGTCCTATAGTTTTAGAGAAAAGGTTAATTGTGTATATTATTTATATTTAGAATGGTGCCCCAGATAGGACTTGAACCTATGACATACCGATTATGAGTCGGGCGCTCTAACCTACTGAGCTACTGGGGCATATGGTGTTCCGACCAGGAATCGAACCTGGAATAGAGGATTAGAAGTCCTCTGTTATATCCGTTTAACTATCGGAACCTGACGAATTAATTATATTATAACAGAAAAGAATGAATTGTCAATGTTTTTTTAGTTTAATTTTCTGACTAAATTGGTTACCTCATTATATTTTTTCAAGACAAGATCTAAATCTTCACCATCACGATAGGACTGCTTATCCAATTGTTTTGAACTATCACCATTTGGCCAAATTCTCCAACTGTCGTTATCTATTACATCCGATACCATCAATTTTCCACAATCACGTCCATAACCGACTTCAATTTTTAAATCGATCAATTCAACATCAATTTTTTGAAAAGAATTTTCTAGAATATAAAAAACTCGTTTCATCAAATCAACTATATCCATATACTCTTGAACAGTTATAGAAGAATCTATCTGCATCAATTTTTTCATATAATTTTGTGGTTTTTTTGCGGAGTAGACATCTAACTTAAATCCATCCTTTGAATTTTTATCTTCGCCTTTTAATCTCCATTCATGAAAATTAAATAATAACATAGGATCTGTTTCTACAGGATGAATCCATTGACCGTCACGTAAATAGTATTCTCGAGCTTTATTTTCATCCATAAGTCGAGGCGAATCTAAAATTGCATGTAAATTTTCATGCGACAAACATGGAGGAGAATAAGTGAGTTTTGAAAAAAATTCTATAACAGGAATATGAAAATATTTACCTGATTGCACTTCTGGATGACGTTTCAAAAAAGAACCATACGCTCGTCTCCTGACAACACACTCATAGGGTAACATAGTACAATGTTTTGACACAAAATTAAAACTATCTAACTGCTTAATAAAAGATGTAGGAATATTGTTATCTTCAAGTAATCTGAAAATACTACAAGTTTGATTAGTTTTATCTGATGCTATATTGAGAGAATTTTTTTTCATTGCATCATTTGCAGTTAAGACATTTTTTGTCTCAATCTTGACTAAACTATTATATGAAACTTTATCATCATAATAGGTGCTAATGATTTTAGTTTTACCCTCGGATATTACTTTTATAGTTTTTTTACCCCTATCAAGGGTGGGGTCAGATTCAGACATTTATTTTCTGCCCATATTTTTCAAAGTATTTTCTATGGTTTGATTTGCTTTTTTCAATTTAGATGATAATTCTTTGAACATATCATCACTTTTATTCAATTTCTTAATTCGATCTTGATAATCCAAGATATTTTTTTCAATTCTTTCCATTGCCAATTTTTGACGATTGATTTTATTCTTTTTCATATCAACTCCTAAATAAATAAATTAGAAACACTTTCATTATTATGAACTCTTCGTATCGCCTCCGCAAAAACTTCTGAAACGGTCACTGTTCTGATTTTTTGAGTATTGATCTTACTAGTTCTGTCATAATAAATTGTGTCTGTGACGACCAATTCCTGAATCTGAGAGTCTAATATTCTCTCAGCAGCAGGACCACTTAAAACTCCATGTGTAATGTAAGCACGAACTGATTTTGCTCCACTCTTTTTCAATGCACTGGCAGCATTTGTCAATGTTCCGCAAGTGTCAGCAATATCATCTACAATAATACAA